>Ga0214921_10001006_pt1 | contig 49201 bp, 44 predicted proteins | sample LL1505_MetaG_FD_177992 | JGI IMG/M metagenome (GOLD analysis project Ga0214921, IMG submission 177992) | Freshwater microbial communities from Lake Lanier, Atlanta, Georgia, United States - LL-1505 | ecosystem: Environmental > Aquatic > Freshwater > Lake | place: USA: Georgia | collected... | reverse complement strand
ATGCCATGACGAGAGAGACGTTGAGAATGCCGATCGAAGACGCCCATCCAGCACGCACCTCCAAGAACCATAAACCGGAGGCGAAGGATCCCGCCAAAACGCCGGGCAGGAGGCTGTTTCCCCTCGCGAGAACGGTCCCCAGCGCCAGACCCGCCGGCAACCACACGGAGTCGGCGTAGCCGTGCGAGGCGGAAGCCCATGAGGAAAACACGCCGAGACAGACATAGACAACGGCGAGGGTGGAATTTTCCGCGAGGATTTTCAAGCGGACCAATGTTGAACTCCCGGGCTTCTGGCGACAATGTCGCGCCCGCGGCCGTCAAACCCGGCCGAGGGCTTGCGAAATCCGGGAGCAAAGATCGGCCCAACCCGGCTCACTGAGCGCGGAGGGATGGCAGATCAAATGGCGGGGGGTGGTCCACCGGCGGTGCCAGTCGCGGACGTACTGGACTTCGTAGCTCGCCAGGCCGTTACCAAAGACAGGGTCAACCAGTCGCCCCGCGTGTACCAATTCGTCGCGCGGATGGATGACAACGGTGCAGCGCGGTCCGGCGTTACCGGCGGCAGACTGCACGGCAGACATGTGCGCGCGCATAAGTCCCGCGATGGCGATATACGCGTTGTGCGGGCAAAAGACCCAACGGCGCAGGCGACGCGGCGTAAAACTGAAATACGGCAACCACCGCGGCAGGACACCGAGGGGAAAACCAGCCCCAAGTCGCGGCAAGAAAGCAGGCGCGATCAGGGCAAGGGCTTTCCAGTCTTCACCTGGGCCCGATGATCCCGTTGAAATTGCCCGTTTGCGCACGTGGTGGGACAACAACAGCCCACCGAGGCTGAATCCAACACCGTAGAGCGGCGTGGAACGGGCATCGGACTCGAGCCGGTTCAGCTTCGCGACAGCGGCCGCGATATCCGATTCCCACGATTCATGGCGGACGCGGACCAACTCTCGAAAACTCTCGCGATGACCGGTCAGGGCCACGCGGGCCACGACAAACCCTTGCGCGGCCAGCCACTCTGCCAACGGATCCATCGTGACGGGAGCGAGATTGAGTCCGTGAACCAGAACAACACGGCCACGCGGATCACCGGAAAAGCCGCCACCCGGCCGGAACAGCCGTCCGTGAAACCCGCTCATGGCAGGCTCGACCGCAGAGGTCATCCGGGACATGTCCCGCGCCGGGGTGTTATCATTTGACATCATCGCCCTGATGATGGAAGGGACAGACGGGAGTATCAAGATGAAAAATTTTGGCGAGTTCTGGCCTTTTTACGTGCGCGTTCACAGCCACCCGTTCAACCGGAAACTGCACTTCACGGGAACGGGCCTTGTCATCGTCTGTTTCCTGTGGGGCGTCGCTACGTTGAATCCGCTGTGCTTCGCTCTCATGCCGGTCTTCGGTTACGGTTTCGCGTGGATTGGTCACTTCACGGTCGAGAAAAACACGCCGGCGGCGTTCCAGTATCCCGTCTGGTCGCTGATTGCTGATTTTAAAATGTTCGGCCTGATCTTGACCGGCAAGATGGACGAGGAAATCAAAAGGATCGGCTGAGAGAAGTTAGTGAAAGAATTTGGTGAGAGAAATTAGTCAAAGGACCGGATTCTTTTCGCTGGTGCCACCTCCGAGGGTCGAACTCGGACGAGGGGTGAACCTCACTGGATTTTGAATCCAGCGCGTCTGCCAGTTCCGCCAAGGTGGCCCAGCGGCAGATGTGTTAACAGACCCTGCCGGAAGTGTCAAAGAGCGATCCGCAGCCACCCCGCCGCCGTGAGCGTGGACTGCCACTGAGTGGCATAACCCACTGACCTTGCAAACAAATTCGAGTTCTGCCGAAAAATCACTCAATTTTACCCTCGTTACGATCGAAACCCTACCCGTGTCGGTAGACGACAAAGGAGGGCCCCATGGCCGCTGTCATGTCCCGTACGCCAAGGGCACGCCGCAAGACGCGCCGGAAAAGCGTTCGCACGGAAGTTTCCTCCCACGAGGTCAAGGGAGTGTTGACGCGCGGCAAGGACCGCGCCCACGCGCCGTTCCTGATCTGGGACATCTCGGAGGACGGGATCGGCATCTGGCTGCCTCTCGAGTTGAAGGAAGGCGAGGACATTGTCTTGAATCTCGGGAAACCGAAACCGATGACCGCCAAGGGGCGTGTCATGTGGTGCAACATGCGCCCGGGCAAACTCGGGTATCATGCGGGAATCCTCGTCGAGGAAGGCAAGAATCGCCTTCTCTCCGTTTACCGCCATTTACTGGAAATCGAAACTTTCGCCTTTGAACAAAAGATGGCGAGCGCCTTGAAGGACTTCAAGGCGAAGAAGTGATGCTCATTCGCATGGAGGCGTCATAGCCCCGTCATGATCGCGCGGGCCAGGGTCTCCTGACCTTTTGCCGAAAGATGGAAACAATCGGCGGCAATGTCATCGGCGGTCCACTGGATCGCCGCAGACGCGTCGATCAACTTGAACGAAATCTTGCCCTCAAGTCCGGAACGCGAAGCCTCCTTGGTGGCATCGTTGACCGCCTCTGCCAGAGCGTCGCGCAGGGCGCGAAGGCGGTTGCCGATCTTTGCCGGACGATCGCCCGCCTCAGGAATACGGCCGAATAAAGTCGGGCACAAGAGGGCCGGGTTCGGCGGCAGGAACTGGGAGATCAACGCGACTTGACGCGCCTCAGGCCCGTCGCCCAAGTCCATGGCCTTTTTCGGCAGGAACATGCGCGATTGCAACTCGCGACACGTCGTTTCCTCGCCGAAGGCGAAAATTTTCTTGCCCAATACCGATTCATTGGTCACCAGTTGCACCATCGGAAGGGGCTGCATCACCGCAACTTCCAACGGTGTCGACGCGTGGCGCTGAAGTTCATTGAACACACGAAGCCCATCCAGCGCCGCTTGGCGGAACTCTGCCGGGGCCGTCATCGCCTCAAATGACGAGGCACACACGTCGTTATTGCCGAGGAGCATCAACACGCGACGCAATGGCGCGCGCGCACCGGATCCCGTTTCACGAGCGACCCGCCACGCCAAGGCAGCCGCGTCCTCCATGCGGGCGCCACTTTTCGCCGCCAGGATGATATCCGCCGGATCGTCGCCCGACTTTCGCGCCAGCAAATACCCCCAGGCGTACTGCGGGGTCGAGAAAAACAAATTTGACCCGGACTGGATCAGCGCTCCAAGCACATCCATCCACGCCCCGCGATACTCGGCCGGGCCTGGCCCCAGGATTTTTGGCGCGCGCGGATTCTCCTCCGCGATGTTCCAGGACAGCGCGCCGGGAATATCCGACTTGCGCCCGGCAATGGCGACTTCGCCACTCATGATTTTCCAAATGACGCGCGGGTCGTAAGAAACGGCCGGATGCGTCGCGCTGCCACCCGCGACACCGTCTCCGACGATGGCCGTCGCGGCCGCCGCGTTCCCGGGAAACAGCGCGCTGGAAATCGCCCCGAGGCCCGTCAGCCCCGCCGTGAAAAGAACGATTTTGGAAAACTGCCGCAAAATCGTCGGCAACTTGCCGGCCAGCTTGATCAAGTCCCCGATTCCCGGCCGCGCCACGCGCAGCAACACCGGGGTCGCGGCGTAAGCCAACTTGATGTCCGGGTCGATCCCGCGCGCGAGTCCCTCGACCGTAACGAGTGTCTTCGCCATCATCAGCAGTCCCGACGGCACCGGGATGCCCAGACGATCCGCGGCACGCAGGCTCTGGTCCAACAGCTGGTGCAGTGAAGCGCTTTTTTGTGACGGGCTCTTTTGCGAAGAACTCTTTTGTGACGGGCTCTTTTTGGTGTTCTTTTCCTTTTTCAAGCCATCGGCAAATCCCCGCAGTTCCTTGGCGATCTGTTTGCGGTCGACCTCGCGCCCGGCATCCTCGGCGATACCCGCCAGAGCGCCCACGAGCCCGTCGAAGTCAACACTGATCACGGACCTCAAGACTGCGGCGATGTGGCGGCGATCCGAAGGCAGCAACTCGCCGGTGAGCCCCCAGTCGAACAGACCGACCGTGCCGTCTTCCATGAGGATCAAGTTGCCCGCGTGAGGATCGGCATGGAAAAGGCCCAGCTCAAAAACCTGCACGAGAAGATCCTGGAGCACCTTGCGCGCCAGCAGCGATCTCCGTGCCGGTTCGATGGTCGCACGTCCGCTGACCACATCCGACAGCAGCGTGCCGCGAAAACGCTCGACCACGAGAACCCGGTCGGATGAGCACTCCTCCATGACGCCGGGAACCCGCAAGAGTTGCTGCTTGCGGCCATCATTCATGGCCGCGCGGACTCGTTGAATGGTGTCCAGTTCGCGCCGCAGGGAGAGCTCACCGCGATACGACTGACAGACCTCGCGCGCCTCCTCGACTGCCTTCCGCGCGGCACGCGTGACCGCCAAGGGATCGATCAAACCCAAAACCTGTTCCATGGCGTCAACCGTTGTGGTCAAACGGCGATGGGCATCCGGCTTGATGACCTTGATCACCCAGTCCCTGCCATCCTGGCCGACCGCCGCGTGCGCCTGGCTGATTGACGCGACGCCAAGCGGCACCGGATCGATGCGTCTCAAGTGCTTGCGCCATTCCGGGACCTCGCGGTCGAGGATGGCCATGACCTCGCCGGGCTCGAGAGCGGGCCACTGACCGTAGAGGCGATCCAGCTGCAACGCTGCCGCCAATTCCTGCTGTCGCGGATCGAGACGGCTGAGCGCCATCTGGCCCGCCTTGCCGTAAATCGGGCCCAGTTCGTTGATGTAATCCAGAAGGGCATTGCCAATCACTTCCAGGGCCCGCGCCCTCGTAGCCGTATTCTCGAGGACCGGATCCGCGACCAGAGACTTCCCGACGGCCAAAGGCAACCGGACATACGCGAGGCGGGTCGTGGCGCGGGCAACAGCAGCCAGTTCCCTTATGAACGCCAGCGGGAGCGCCGAACGCTCCTTGTTCAAGTCCGCGCGCATGGAGGCACGCAGGGACCGTTTCTGCATCAACTTCGTCCGCAAGTCCCCATTTCCACCAATAACCACGCCGATCCCACCTGTAAGAAATCACTGATATTGTGATAATATATGACGAAAGTTTTCGGACCGCCACAAAACGGATGGACTTCAATGCACACAAAGAATCGATCGTTAAAAATTGGCTGCCCCGTTACACTGGAACCCCGCTGGAGGAGTTCGGCAAACACATACTGCTGACCAACTTCCACAACTACGTCGAGAAATTCGCCGCGCGGTTTGACGTACCGATGCGGGGCAAGGACCGCCCCATGCAAACCGCGACCAACAAGGATGGCCTGACCATCATCAATTTCGGGATCGGGTCGGCAAACGCGGCAACCATCATGGACCTGCTGACCGCGATCCGACCCGAGGCAGTGCTGTTCCTCGGCAAATGCGGCGGGGTCAAGAAATCAACCGAGATCGGCCACTTCATCCTGCCCATGGCCGCCATCCGCGGCGAGGGGACGTCCAACGACTACGTCCCGCCAGAGGTGCCGGCCATGCCGTCTTTCAAACTACACAAGTTCGTGTCGGAAAAAATACTGCAAGCAGGACTGGAATACCGCACTGGCGTGGTTTACACGACCAATCGCCGGGTCTGGGAGCATGACTCCGCGTTCCGCGAACGCCTGAAAGACCTGCGGGTCATCGGGATCGACATGGAGACCGCGACGATCCTCGTGGTCGGGCTCGTGAACGAGATTTCCCGGGGCGCCTTGCTGCTTGTTTCCGACGTCCCGATGACCCCGGAAGGCGTCAAAACCGAGGAAAGTGACCGCAGCGTGACCGCCAACTACGTCGACTTGCACCTTGAAATCGGCATCCAAGCCATGACAGAAATAGGTGCCAAGGGCGAGAAGATCAAGCATTTCAGGTACTAGAGTCGCTCCCGGGGGAATTTGTCGTGGCCGGCCACAGTAAATGGAAGAACATCCAACACCGCAAGGGCGCGCAGGACGCCAAGCGAGGGAAGATCTTCACCAAGATCGCGACCGAGATCACGGTGGCGGCGCGTCTGGCCGGCGGAGACACGGACACAAACCCCCGTCTGCGCACGGCCCTGATCAAGGCCCGGTCCGCCAACATGCCCAAAGACAACATCGAGCGCGCGATCAAGAAAGGCCTCGGCAACCTTGAAGGCGTGAGCTACTCCGAGAAGGTCTACGAGGGATACGGTCCGGGGGGCGTGGCTTTCGTCGTGGAGTGCCTGACAGACAACGTCAACCGCACCGTGGGTGACGTCCGGACCCTGTTCAACCGCGCAGGCGGCAATATCGGAACAGACGGGTCTGTGGCCTGGCAGTTCCAGACGAAGGGGATCTTCGTCTTCGAGAAATCAAAGATCAAAAACCAGGACCAGTTCTTCGAAACGGCACTGGAACACGGCGCCGGTGACGTCGAGGATACGGGCGAAGCCTGGGAAGTGACTTGCGGGATCGACGCGTTCCCGGGGCTGCGCGACGTTTTTGAGAAGGCCGGGCTGCTGGCGGACGTCGCTGAAATCACCCGCATCCCGGAAAACCTGACGCGCGTCGACGGCAAACAGGCCGAGGCGATCCAGAAACTGGTTGATGGACTCGAGGACAACGACGACGTGCAGAACGTTTACCACAACGCGGAATTGCCCGAATAAGGCCGGCCGCTCTGGCCTTGCCCATGGAGGAACCCGAACATGACCGCATCCACCTTGTCCCTGTTGGCGATTGCCGTTGCTGGCGCTGCCGTCGCGAACGCCATCTGGATGTGGCGCCGGGCCAACGCCAATTACACTTTACTGGTCGAGAGCGCCGGGTCATTCGACGTGTTGCGCCGGGAGAATGAGCGCCTTCGCGAGGCAGCACGCAGCCAGTTTGACGAAGTGAAACGCATGCGTGACGGCATCATGATCGCGCGCGGCGACGCCGACGCGGCCCGTCGTGGCCAGGCGGAGAACATGGAACGCATCCGGAACCTGGAATCGGAACTGCGATTGACCAGGGAGAAATTGGCCAACGAGCGCCAGCAATTCATCCATCAACTGGAGTCCGCCCGCGCGGAAATCGCGCGTGAGAAGTCGGCCAGCATGGCCCAGAAACTCGATCGCCAGGAAGCCGACGTTCGAGCCGTGCGCGGCGAATTGAGCGAAGCGCTTGAGTTGTTGCACAAGGTCAAGCGTCGCAACGCGCAACTTGAGCGCCTTTACCAGAGCATGCGCGGCCTGAAGTTGATGGCCGAGGAGCGCAACGCCAACTGGGAAAACGCGCTGAAGGACCTGTCCTCATGGACCCTGGAGCAGAAGTCAAACCTGCCGGCAGTCAAGATCAAGGAACTCCCGATGGGAGAGCTTGTCGGCGGCGCGCTGGAATCCATCGGAAAGTCGCTCGTCGAGGTCGAACTCGAGACCGGCAACGAGCCATAAAGCATGACGCATCACGAAAACTCCGGAGAGAGTCCGGAAGGGAAAATCGGAGTGGACCCGGAGCAATATCCGGCGGACGCGTGGGAATTGCTCTCGCCATCGATGACGGAAGCCCGGCGCGAACGTTTGCTGCGCGCGGCCAACAACCGTACGGGACAAATCCGGCTGGTCGTGCAGGACATCCATCATCCCCACAACGTATCCGCGTGCCTCAGGTCTGCCGAGGCGTTTGGGGTCGCCGACGTTGATGTTGTCTGCCTGAAGGAAAAGTTCCGTCCGTCCACTGTGGCCAAAGGCGTCGCCGAATGGCTTCGCATCCACAAATTCGACAGCATCGATGCCTGCGTGGCGAATCTCAGGGCCAAGGGGTATGTCCTGGCGGCCGGTTATCCGGACGCGAAGGTTTCCATGTTTGACCTGCCGGTCGACAGGCCCATTGCCGTTGTGTTCGGCAACGAACACGAGGGCGTCGCGCGCGAGTGGCGCGATCACATCGACATTCCCTTCACGATTCCGATGGTGGGCCTGGTCGAGAGCCTGAACATCTCCGTGTCAGCGGCCGTGACGCTCAACCAACTGACGCGCAAAGCGCGCCAGGAACTGGGCGACGGGCGGTACCTGCTCCCTGAGGCGGAACGCAACGCTCTATTGTCAGCCTGGGCCTGCCGGCAGTTGCGTTCCTGGGAAACCCAGATCGAAAACCTTCGCGCGCGGAGGAATCCGTGACCAGTCCCCGCCTGCTGCCTTTCGTGTTCGCCGCGACCCTGTCGATCGCGGCGTCAATCGCCATATCCTCTTGCGCGACTTTGATGACCAGGGAGAAAGACGGACTGCAGCAGGAATTCGCCAGCCACATCCCGGCGCGGACAGCAGTGCTGCCCTGCCAGGTCTGGATGAACGTCCGCCTTTCATCACCCGACCAGAAACTCCTTTGCGACAAACTGGACGAAGCGGTCACCGACGGGTTCCGCACGCAGCCATACATGCGCGGGTTTTCTCCCAAGGTCGTGGCGCGCCTTCTCGACCAGGCAAAATGGCCAGAGGCCGTGAAGGAAGGATTTGAAATCGTCGAAACTGCCGCGACCAACGCGGGCTGCGTGACCGGGGCCAATCCGTTTTGCTCCGGCGTTGCGTCCCTATATTCTGCCAGCCTCGCGAACAACCCCGCGTGGCAAATGTGGCTCGCGCGGTTCAGTGACACCCAGAAGCACGCCGACGCGGTTCTGGTCCCGATCCTGGCATCGGCAACGGACACCCGCGGCAACGATCGCGGGTTGGTGGCCATGTCGCGATCGGTCAACTTCTCGTTGTGGCTGGTCGACACGAATTCAGGCAAGCTCGTCTGGGCCCGGACGAAATCCGGCAGCGACACGGTCAAGGCACTGCCGGAAAAATCAGCGAGCCTGACGGTGCCCGCGTGGGACGTTCCGGTGAAACGGGCCTTGACGCAAGATTTCTGGCGTGATTACCCCGGGCGTCTTGTCCTTGATTAGAACGCCAGCCCTGATTGAAAAAATTGCATCGGTTGAAACAACCGGATCTGACAGGAGCCATGTCGATGGCAAACGAGACCCCAGGAAAATCCACCGCGAAATCTGAAAACAACCGGGGAAACAACCCGCGCGCCCGCCTCGTCGCCATGCGCGATGAATCACGCCTCGGCGGCGGCGCGGACCGGCTTGCGGCCCACCGCGCCAAGGGCAAGTTGACCGCGCGCGAGCGCATTGATGTGCTGCTGGACCCGGGGTCGTTCATCGAGACTGACGCGTTCGCGACGCACGATTGCCAGGATTTCGGCATGGCCGGTAAAAAAATCCTCGGTGATGGCGTCGTCACCGGCCATGGCACGGTGGACGGACGGCTGGTGTATGTGTTCTCACAGGACTTTACTGTCTTCGGCGGCAGCCTGTCCGCGACCTTCGCGCGCAAGATCTGCAAGATCATGGACCAGGCACTGAAAAACGGCGCTCCGGTCATTGGCATCAACGATTCCGGTGGCGCGCGAATCCAGGAAGGCGTTGCCAGCCTTGGCGGATACGCCGAGATTTTCTACCGCAACGTCAAGTCATCCGGGGTCATCCCCCAGATTTCCGTCGTCATGGGCCCTTGCGCGGGCGGAGCGGTTTACTCTCCGGCGATGACCGACTTCATTTTCATGGTGGACCAGAGCAGCCACATGTTCATCACCGGACCGGACGTCATCAAGACGGTCACCGGCGAGCAGATTTCTTTCGATGACCTCGGCGGTGCCCACACGCATACTTCCATGAGCGGCGTCGCCGACGCGCACTACCCGAACGACGCGGAAGCCCTGCTGGCAGTCCGCCGGCTTTTGTCTTACCTGCCCGCCAACAACCTGGACAACGCGCCAGCGGAACAGACGCCCGAGAACCAGCCCGACTCCGAACGGGAACAGCGCCTTGAATCCGGGGCGAAACGTCTGGCCGGAATCATCCCCGACAACCCGAACCAGCCCTACGCGATGCTGGACCTCATCCAGTGCGTGATGGATCCTGACAGTTTTCTCGAGATGAAACCGGACTTTGCCCCGCACATGATCACGGGCTTCGCGCGCCTCGGTGGCCAGGTGATCGGTGTCGTCGCCAATAATCCGGCGCATCTCGCGGGCGTCCTGGACATCAACAGTTCCGTGAAAGGCGCGCGTTTTGTCCGGTTCTGCGACGCGTTCAACATCCCCTTGGTCACCTTTGTGGATGTCCCTGGATTCCTGCCCGGCAGCGATCAGGAAAAAAACGGCATCATCCGCCACGGCGCGAAATTGCTTTACGCGTACTGCGAAGCCACCGTGCCGAAGTTGACCGTGATCACGCGGAAGGCCTACGGCGGGGCGTACGACGTGATGAGCAGCAAGCATATCGGGGCCGACCTCAACCTCGCGTGGCCGACGGCCGAGATTGCGGTCATGGGCGCGCAGGGCGCTTGCAACATTATTTTCCGGGGTGAAATCGCCGCCGCGCGCGACCCGGAGGCACGTCGCGCGGAACTGACCAGCGAATACGCGGCGAAGTTCGCGAACCCTTACATCGCGGCATCAAAAGGATATGTTGACGCCGTCATCCTGCCCGAGGAAACTCGCGGGCAACTCATCGCGGGCTTGAGGGCCTGCCGTGGCAAACGCGAACGAGGACCGGAGCGCAAACATGGCAACATCCCGCTTTAAGCGAGTCCTGGTGGCCAACCGCGGCGAGATCGCGGTGCGGGTCATCCGCTGCCTGAAGGAACTCGGGATCCAGAGTGTCGCGGTCTATTCGGACGCGGACGAATCCAGCATGCACATTCGCCTGGCGGACATTGCCTTCAGGCTGCCGGGACGTGTCTCCGCGGAAACATACTTGAATATCCCGGCCATCGTGCGAGCCATCAAAGCAACGGGCGCCGACGCAGTGCACCCCGGATACGGATTCCTGTCGGAGAACGCCGACTTCGCGGAGGCCGTCGCGGCGGCCGGCGCCAGGTTCATCGGACCGACGCCAGAGTCCATGCGCCTCATGGGCGACAAGATCGCTGCGAAGAACTTGATGAAAAAAACCGGAGTCCCCGTCGTCCCGGGTTCGGATCACCCGATGGAATCCGCGGATGAGATCAAGGCGATCGCCGGGCAGACCGGATACCCTTTGATCCTGAAAGCCGCCGCCGGTGGAGGCGGACGCGGCATGCGCGTTGTCCGGCGCGATGAGGACCTTGGTCCAGCCCTCGATGCCTGTCAGCGCGAGGCCCTCGCGTGGTTCGGCAATCCAGCTGTTTTCTGCGAGCGTTACATCGAACGGCCACGGCATATCGAGATTCAGGTCTTGTTCGACGAGCACGGCAACGGCGTGCACTTGTTCGAGCGCGACTGTTCCGTCCAGCGCCGTCACCAGAAACTGGTCGAGGAGTCGCCAAGCCCGTTCCTGGACCAGAGTCAGCGTGAGAAACTTGGCGAGACGGCGGTAAAAGCCGCGCGCGCCGCAGGGTATACAAACGCCGGAACCATCGAGTTCATCTGCGAGTCGCCGGAAAAAATCTACTTCATGGAGATGAACACTCGCATTCAGGTCGAGCACCCGGTCACCGAGACCGTCACGGGAGTCGACCTGATCCGCCAGCAAATTCTGGTCGCCAGTGGCGAAAAACTTCCGTTCTCGCAAAAAGACATTGTCCTGCGCGGTTGCGCGATGGAATTGCGCATCAACGCCGAGGACCCGGCCAGGGGATTTGCCCCCGCGCCTGGTCGCGTGCCGCAACTGGTATTCCCGGCAGGTGGCAACATTCGCGTCGATTCCCACATGTACCCGGGATACACGATCCCCTCGGAGTACGACTCGATGGTGGCGAAACTGATCGTGAGCGCGCCGACGCGCGCGGAAGTCATCGCGCGCGTTCAACGCGCCCTGGGCGAGATGCAAATCGCGGGCGTCCCGACGACGGCGAAGTTCCACGAGGCGTTGTTGCGGCATCCGGCTTTTCTGAGGGGGGACGTCACGACGAGGTTCATTGAAGAGGAGCAAGGTTGGTTTGACGCGATGTTCGCCGGATCGGTGGAAGGCGGGCAGATCGCGGAGGACGCGGCAGCGATTCTGGCTGCCTTGGCTTTCCGGGCGACAACCAACACTGGCCCCGCGACCCCGGAAACCGCTCGCGGCACCCGCGCGCATGACGAGGCCACGACGCGCAGTCGCTGGGCCGACGCGGCCCGCCTTGAATCCATGAGACGTTGAAGGGCATTACCTCCCATGAAGATACAGATCATCGCAGAAAGAAAAGGCGCCAAACCCGTCGTCGTCGACGTTCCGGATGACATCACGGACAGCGCGCCGTTCCATGTCGATGTCGACGGCCGGAAATATGTCGCGCGTTGGAGTCAACGGGCATCATCCTTGGTCATTTCGCCGGTGACGGACCCGGCACGGGAGCCGTCCGACAACCCGGCGGAATATTCCATTCCCGTGCGCTCGATGCGGACGACACGGTTCCCCGGGGAATCCGAGGCCACTTGCGACATTGAATGCGTTCTGCCCGCCGGATCCGGCCCGGGACGTGCCACTACCCTGCGGGCATCGGCCCAGAGGTTCATCCCCGGCCTGAGTCACACCACGGGCGGCCCTGGTGGGCGGCCCGCCAAAGGAATGCGCAATCCGGTGCTCAGGTCGCAAATCACAGGCAAGGTACTGAACATTCAGGTTGCCGAGGGCGCGATTGTGGACGAAGGCGCGCCACTCCTCGTGATCGAGGCCATGAAAATGGAAAACCGGATCGTGGCACCGGCCAAGGTCAGGATTGCCGCCATCAAAGTAAAACAAGGCGCCAATGTCTCTGCCGGCGACGAGTTGATGCGTTTTGAGGCCGCCGAGGCATGACACTGACGCGGAGAATTGGCTGGGCCGTCGCCACGGCTTGCGGCATCGGCCTGTCCCCCGTCGCCCCGGGCACCTTTGGCAGCGTGCCGGGACTTTTTCTCGGATGGTGGCTGGCGCGCGGGATGCAGCAAAACCCGCTCTTCTATTCCACGGTCTTTGTCGGTTTGCTGGCTATTGGGTTATGGTCAGTCATCGTTTTCGAGGTCATGACGGGCTCTCATGACGACCAGCGGGTTGTGATTGACGAGGTCATGGGTCAGTCGTTGGCTTTTCTTCCACTCCCATGGTTGGCGCCGACACTTTTTGCCCCCACAACGTCTGCCCCCGTTGCCTTTGCCGTTTGTGCGCTCGCGTTCGCTTGCTTCCGGCTGTTTGACATCTGGAAACCAGGCCCCGTCGGATGGATTGACCGCAACATCCACACGCCCCTCGGCACGTATCTTGATGACCTCGTGGCCGGAGTGATGGCAGCCTGCCTGCTTTGCCTGGTCTTGTTCGCCTATTTCCGTTGGAGTTGACCCGTGAAAAAAATAGCCGTAATTCTGAATGGTTGTGGTCACCGCGATGGTTCCGAGGTTCATGAGGCCGTCTTGACCCTGCTGGGCATCGAGGAGGCCGGAGGGCACTGGGAATGCCTTGCGCCCGACCGCGACCAGGCCGCCGTTACCGATCACGTGACGGGCCGGGACATCGACGGCGCGCGGCGCAACATGTTGCACGAAAGCGCCCGGATCGCGCGCGGACGCATCAAGGATCTGGCCACCGAGCGCGTCGCGGATTACCGGGCCGTGATCATCCCGGGCGGCAGCGGTACTGCCCGCAATTTATGCAACTTTGCCAGCGCGGGATCCGGCATGACCGTCGATGCCGCGGTCGAGCGCTTTGTGAACGATGCCCACGCCGCCGGACTTCCCATCGGTGCCGTCTGCATCTCGCCTGTCATCCTGGCGCGCTTGTTCGGCGCGAAGGGCGTGGAACTCACCCTTGGCTCGATCGACAACGACGCCGCGCGCGCGGCGACAAAATGGGGCGCGAAAATGGTCGCCTGCGAGGCGTCTGGCTGCGTGGTGGACGAACGCCTGAAGGTCGTCACCACCCCGGCCTACATGTGCGACGCGGGAGTCGCCGAGGTCGCTCAGGGCATCCGCAAAATGACCAACAAAATTGTCTCGTGGGCCTGACCTGTGAACCGTGTCGATACCGGTCAATATGACGAGAAACTCAACCTGATAACTCCGGCGGGCTACGAGAGACTCGTCGCGGAACTCCGTCAGCTTGCCGACGTGGAGCGCCCGCGCCTTGTGGACGAGGTGCATCAAGCGGCCCTGCAAGGCGACCGGTCGGAAAACGCGGAATACATTTATGGCAAGAAACGCCTGCGCGAGATCGACAAGCGCATGGGGTTCCTGAAACGCCGCCTCGACGCCGCCAAAGTGATCGACCCTGCCCGTCAGTCGGGCGACCGGGTCCTGTTTGGTGCCCTGGTCGAGCTTGAGGACGAGGACGGCACGGTAAAAACGTGGCAAATCGTGGGCGAGGACGAAGCCGACCCGGGTAAAAAGAAAATCAGCTGGAAATCCCCGGTCGGCAGGGCCGTCATGCGCCGGCAAGCCGGGGACTCCGTCACCATCCTGACGCCTGGGGGCCCTAGGGACATGGTGATCCTGAGCGTGAACTATCCGGGCTGAACTTGTGGTAACATGGGATCATAGCCCACTTCCCCACGGACGGAGGATCCCGGTGATGAAAGTCACAAAAGGCGCCTTTTCTGCGAAGTCCATGCTCGTACGTTTGGCCGCTTTGCTCATGACCACGGCCACTTTGGCGACCATCACGGCGTGCCAGAGCATGCAGGTTGCCGGCAACGACACGGGATCGGAACCGATCAACGCCGAAGAAGAACGTCAGTACATGAAGGAAATCCGCCGTTGTCACAAGATGGGCGGAACGAGGATCGTAAAAGTCCAGGGCGAATTGCGCTGCTTCTGAGCAGCTTTAAATCCTCTCTCCAGCCTTGCCAAATGGCATGAAACGGCTATGATCCTCCCAAATTATTTTTGGCGAGGATCATCGTGGTCGAACGTACGCTTTCCATCATCAAACCAGACGGCACCCAACGCAACCTGATTGGCAAGATCATTACGCGCTTCGAGGAAGAAGGGCTGAAGATCGCCGCCATGGAAATGAAGTGGCTTTCCCGGCGTGAGGCTGAAGGCTTCTACGCGGTTCACAAGGCACGCCCCTTCTTCGGCGAGCTCGTTGATTTCATGACGTCCGGACCGGTCGTGGTCATGGCGCTCGAAGGCGAGAACGCCGTCGTCAAGAACCGTGAGATCATGGGCGCCACCAACCCGGCTCAGGCCGCCCCCGGAACCATCCGGAAGCTGTTCGCGCTGAGCATCGGCGAGAACACGGTTCACGGTTCGGACAGCCAGGAGAACGCGGCGATCGAGATCGCTTACTTCTTCCCGTCCACCGCGATCGTCACCCACAAACCGTAATCCACCGGAATCTCCCGGATGCCCGAAAACGGGCATCCGGGGCATTTTCCGTTTGAGCTGCTGCCATGGAGGCTTGCCATGCAGGAATTGCGTGCCATTGACCCTGTCGCGGTTATCGCCGCTGAACTCAAGGTTCAGGGTTACCAGGTCAACAACGCCGTAAAACTGATGTTTACCGAAGGGTGCACCATCCCCTTCGTGGCCCGCTACCGCAAGGAAGTCACGGGCAGCCTTGACGAGGTCGCGCTGCGCGACATCCGCGACCGGTACAACTACCTGACCGAGTTGCAGGAATCGAAAGTCCGGTACTTCAAGGTCATCGAGGAGCAGGCGCAAAAGAACGATCCACTCAAGGCGAAGTTGCCGGAGCTTCGCAAGAAGTTCGAAGCCTGCGCGACCAAGCAGGAACTCGAGGACCTGTACCTGCCGTTCAAGCCCAAGCGCCGCACGCGCGCCCAGATCGCCCGGGAGAAAGGGCTCGAGCCGCTGCTTGAGATCCTGCTCCAAAAACGCGCCGCCCTGACGGACCCGGCCCAACTGGTGGCCGAGGCCGTGCAATTCGTGAGTCCGAAGGACTCCGTGCGCGACGATTCTCTGAAGGTGCCGGACGCAGCCGCCGCCCTGGCAGGTGCGTCGGACATCCTCGCGGAGCGTTGGAACGAGACCGCCGAGATTCGTGCCGTGGTCCGCGACATCAGCCTCAAGACCGGCGTGCTCGTCAGCAAGAAAATCGAAGACGCTCCGGCCGCCGAAGCCGCGAAATACCAGAACTATTTTGATTACCGCGAGCCCGTGCAAACCGCCGTTTCGCACCGCGTCATGGCCGTTCGCCGCGGCGAGGGCGAGAAAATCCTGCGTGTTTCCATCGATGTGGACGAAGGCGCGATCCGCCAGGCCATCGAGAAGATGGTGCTCTCGGCCGAGCCGACCAGCCAGCCCGTGCGCGCGTGGCTGTCGACCGTGGTGGAGGACACCTGGAAGCGCCTTCTGTCTCCGTCCATCGAGACGGAACTGCGCTTGATGCTGAAGGCGCGCGCCGAGGAAGACGCCATCAAGGTTTTCTCGAAAAACCTCGAGAACCTGCTGCTGCTGCCGCCGATCCCGAACAAGACGGTCATGGGCGTCGACCCGGGACTCAGGACTGGATCGAAACTCGCCGTGGTCTCCTCCACCGGCAAATACCTGGAATCCGCGACGATTTACCCGGACCCGGGACGGGAAGAATCTCCGAAATCCGTCGAAGCTAAAAAAGTCCTGCTCGCGTTGATCAAGAAGCACAACGTCGAGTGCCTGGCGATTGGCAACGGCACCGGCAGTCGCGAGATCGACAAGCTGATCATTTCGGTCCTGAAGGAAAACAACTTGAAGGACGTGAAGCGCGTGGTCGTCAACGAGGCCGGCGCCAGCGTTTACTCGGCGGACGATATCGCGCGCGAGGAGTTTCCGGATCTTGATACCACGATCCGCAGCTCGATCAGCATCGCGCGACGCCTGCAGGATCCTCTGGCGGAACTCGTCAAGATCGATCCACGGTCGATCGGAGTCGGCCAATACCAGCACGACGTCAATGTGACAAAGTTGAAATCGAGCCTTGAGGAAGTCGTTGAGAGTTGCGTGAACAAAGTCGGCGTCAACTTGAACACAGCCTCGTTCAAACTTCTTGCGTATGTCTCCGGCATCGGACCCAACCTGGCAAAGACAATCGTCGCGCACCGCGACAAGTCGGGAATCTTCAAGTCCCGTGGCGATTTGATGGCAGTCGGCGGTTTCGGCCCGAAGGCCTTTGAACAGGCCGCCGGTTTCTTGCGCGTCCCGGATTCGGCGAATCCACTCGACAATTCAGCCGTGCATCCGGAACGTTACGCGGTCGTCGAAAAAGTAGCGCGCAGCCTTGACAAGTCTCTCCCTGAACTCATCGGTCAAAAGGCGATTGTAGACTCGATCCCCTGGGACAAGTTCGTGACAGAATCGGTGGGAATGCCCACCCTGCGTGACATCGCCGCCGAATTGATCAAGCCGGGACGCGACCCGCGCGAAGATGGCTCCCGCTTGATGTACTCGGACGACGTGACCACGATGGACGACTTGCGCCCGGGGATGAAGCTCAAGGGCACGGTCAGCAACGTGACCAACTTCGGCGCGTTTGTTGACATCGGCGTGCATCAAGACGGACTCGTGCACATCAGCGAGCTTTCTGACCAGTTCGTGACCGACGCGGCACAAGTCGTCGCCGTCGGCGACGTCATTGAAGTCCGCGTCCTCGAAGTGGACAAGGCTCGCAAGCGGATCAGCCTCAGTTGCAAGTCCGAACGTGCGACTGGCCAATCAAATGGATCAGCAACGAGATCATCAGGCGAACGTTCTGATGGAAGTCGGCGTGACAACCACCGGCAGACGGGAGCCGGGCAGAGAGGCACCGGGCAGGCCCGCCCCGCGGCGTCAGCTGGTCCAAGAACACCGGCGAAACCCAAGGCTCCAGAGAAGTCCTTCACACTGGACGACTTGATGAGCAAATTCGGCAGGAAATGACGCGATGACCGTGCTTGGCGTTATCGGGGGCTCCGGGGTTTACTCCATAAAAGGGGCCACCGTGGCGCGCGAGCACGCGATCGAAACGGCCTTCGGCGCCCCGAGTGACAAGGTCTTTGAGTTGCGTGTCACCGTAACCGATGCTGGACCTGATGTCGGGCCAGATGCCCGGCCAGATGCCGTTAATGGCGCGCACGGATCCCGATTTTTTTTCCTTCCCCGCCACGGCCTTGGTCACCGGCTGTTGCCATCGGAAATCAATTACCGCGCCAATATCCTTGCCATGAAGCAACTCGGCGTCACGCACTTGCTGGCCGTGAGCGCCGTTGGAATCCTGGCCGATGGAATCCATCCCGGCGATCTCGTCGTACCCGATCAGATTTTTGACCGGACCAAGGGCGTCCGCCCGTCGACTTTTTTCGGCGGTGGCATTGTCGGCCATGTTTCATTCGGGAAACCATTTTGCGGCGTCCTGTCGAGACAAGTCGCCATGAGTGCGAAAGCGCACGGCACGACCCGTTCCGGCGGCACCTATGTTTGCATGGAAGGTCCGCAATTCTCGACGCGGGCCGAGTCCCTGTTTTACCGCGAGCAGTTGCGCGCCAGTGTCGTCGGCATGACCGCCTTGCCGGAAGCCAAACTGGCGCGCGAGGCCGGACTTCATTACGCGATGCTGGCTCTGGCCACGGACTACGATTGTTGGAATGAGCACGAAGGTGAGGTTTCCGCCGATGCCGTCGTCGCAGTCGTTCGTGCCAATGTGGCGAAGGCCAACAACGTCATCTTGGATCTGGCCTCTGCCTTAAACCAGCCCCCGGACCACACATGCGGATGTGGGACCGCGGCGTCACGGGCCGTCATGACGGATCCGTCCCGGATCCCACCTGAGGCACTGACACGCCTTGCAACCATTTTAAGTCAATAAAACCGGGCACTTGAACTATTACTCGTCCCGTCAAAACTGGCGTCAAGGCGATGCCTGAGACCCCAGTCACCCGGGCCAGTCAAGTTCCTGCGCAAACGCCCGATTCCTTGGGGGAAACCTCGAAAGAGCGTAACCCGCATGGCAACGAATCCGACAAACCATCGCCCCCCCAACCGGTCCATGCGCCGCAGCGGACAGGCAGGCGTGACGCTGGTCGAGGTCCTGGTCGCGATCGGGCTCGCGACGACCGTCACGCTGATCGTTGCCCAGATCCTCGTCAACACGATCAAAGTCCAGAAACGCAGCGATTTGCGCAATGACCTGCAGGCTTTTGTCACAAGGATCAACAACGACCTTGATTGCGGCCAGACTTTCGCCAGCATCGCCTCACCAACGGACGCCAATTGCCAATACCTGACGCTCAAGTCATCCAGCGGACAAAGCATCCTGACGCCAGATCCCACGGCGCAGGGTGTATTTGTGGGATCAGGCGCCATCACCAAGAACTGGTGGGGCATGGCACGGTGCGACGAAACACAGCGAAGCATCGTGATTTACGTCGCCATGAAAGACCCGAGTTCCTGGGCCTATGGCAAGGACCCGGTCAAGGCCAACAATGACGACACGGACGTGTTGCAGCTGCAACACTGGACCGCCGCGCCCAGCCCGTTGTTCGGCGGCACGGGCAAGCCGAAACTCTGTGAGAGTTATTTCGCGGGCAGCACAGCCGTCCGCGACTGCAGCCAGTCGCCTTACAAGCAGTACGTGACGGGCCTGGCCTCGGGCGACAGCGTTACTTGCGCCCCGATGCCGACGCCGGACTCCACCACCAACTGCGGCACGGGAAAGATCGCCTACGGGTTCGACATGCAAACGAACAAGCCGAAATGCCGCAGCCTCACCACAACAGACTTGTCAGCCATTTCCGGGATCCAGACGTGGTTGCGCCAACAGGTCGTCCCCAGTTGCACCTCGTCGCAAGTATACGTCGCGGACAGCAGCAGCCCCAACACGATGAAGTGCGCCAGCACTTACAAGGCACGTCGCTGTTACAACAGTTCGACGAAGGACTACTTTCCGTCGATGTCTGACAGTTGCACCGGAGCACCAGGCAGTGGCTGGTCATGGGATGGAGGCTATTTTGACTTTTCCGTCTTGCCAGCGACCATTCCGTGACCCGCGAGTGAGTCCGGAAGTAAACGCCGTGAAGGTAGACTTCAGGGCGGGCATGACCCTGCTTGAGGTGATCATGGCCATCGGTCTTTTCGCTGCGGTCACCGCGATTGTCGTCTCGATCATTGAGACAACCTTCAAGGCCCAGAGGCAGGCCGAGCTCAAATACGACATACAGACTTTTCTGATCCGCCTGACGCAGGATCTCGACTGTGACAAGACCTTCATGGTCGGCGACACAGGCGCTCTGTACAACAAGGCGACCAACACCTACCCGACCAACGCGACCTGCGGGTATCTCACGTTGCTCGATTCCCGCGGAGATCCGATTCTGGCGCCAAACCCGAGCGCGCAAGGCTTGTTCGTCGGTGCCGGGGCCATCAGCAAAAACTGGTGGGGACGCGCGGAATGTGACGAGTCACAACGATCCATCAAATTGGCGATCGCGTTGCGCAAACGCGGAACGTGGACTGAGTTCGGGACAAATCCCTTGCGCGAGCCCAAGGATCAGTATGACACCCAGCACTACATGAGCTGGACCAACTCAATCAACCCGGTGTTCGGAGGCGCCTCGCGTCCCAAATTATGCGAAAAGTATTTTTCGAACGCGACACTCAAGAACCAGGCGTGCGCTTCGGGGTCGTACGCGACTGGCTATAATTCAGAAAACCTGCGCTGCGCCCCACTACCCTCCGCGCCACCATCCCCAACGGGAGAATGCGGGACCGGCCAGATCATGATCAGCTTCAACATGAGGACCAATACGGCCTCATGCCGGGCCCTGACAACATCTGACTTCGACGCGAACAGCGCCATCGCCATGTGGGTCCAGTCGCAAATCACCCCGCAGTGCTACAGCGGCGAGATGTACCTCGCTGACGGCACCAGCTCCAACAAGATGACGTGCGGGGGTGCCTTCTCCGCCGTACGCTGTTTCAACTCTGCCTCCGCGGACTACTTTCCAGGGTCCTCAACGACTTGTTCCGGACTTTCCGGATACTCCGGCACAAGCGCCTCCATTTTTGACTTTCGCCAAATCCAGTACATGAGCAACAGCAACTGACGCCCGGCAAGAATTGCCCCGTCAAGCATTCCCCGGTCATGCCGAAAGATCCGGTGCATGGAAAAAGAACGCGCGGGGACTTAGGAGGAATCATCATGTCATCATTTGACCGCAGTGTGAGCGGCGCTCAAGCCAAGCCAGCGGCAGCGCGTTACCGCACCCTGGAACAAACTCTCCTCGTCATTTCGCGGACACTTGGAGCACCGGTGGAATATGAGCTGCGCTCGGCGAACATCTCGAAATCGGGGATCCTGATGGAAAACAAAAGCGGCAAGCGCGTGCCATTCAACATCAACACGCTGCTCGAGATGACCATTGATCCCGAAGGCAACTGGCTTCAGCGCCCGATACAGTGCGTTGGAAAGGTCGTCCGTCTTGCCAACGCTGAATCTGGCGCGACCCAGTACGGCGTGAAAATCGTCCAGATTGACGGCAGCGAGAACACCGTCTGGGAAGAGTGCTTCAAGTTGCTCGAGAAAAACGCCAGCCATCTTTTGATGACCGGCAAGGCGTCAGACCCTTTGAAAGCCTTGCCCCAGTCGCACGACTGAGAAAATCAGCTTTCAGACCTTGGACGACGCCTGGCTCCCGGCGCGGAATTTTTCAATCTCCGGCTCCAGAACCTTGAGGACATCGTCCACGGAATCCACCACTTTCAGCATGTCAAAATCACGGACAGACATCAGTTCCTGTTGCAGAGGCTGCTCCGACAGCCACCCCATCAGGCCCTTCCACATGTCGCTGCCCAGCAGGATCAGCGGCCGCTGTTTGATATGCCCTACCTGCATGAGTTGCCAGGTGTAGAACAGCTCAAGGCAAGTCCCGATCCCGCCCGGCGTCACGATCACGGCATGTGAGATACGCATGAACTCATCCAGGCGCGAAGAAAAGCGGCGATGCTGGTGCTTCACATCGAGGTGCGAGTTGGCATCGGTCTCAAACGGCAAGTCGATCGGCAATCCGATGGAGCGCGATTTGTTGCTGCCTGCCTTCGCCCCCTTGTTTGCCGCCTCCATCAACCCCGGCCCGCCGCCTGTCACAATGTCGATTCCCTGGCTCGCGAGCGCCACTGCCAGGTCCTCGACTTGCTTGTAAAAAGGACTTCCCGGGCTGATGCGGGCGGATCCAAAAATACAGACCCGGAAAAATTCCGTCTCCATCTCCGTCAGCAGCATGTCGATGTCGGCAATGATGTCGTTCAGCTGCTGGATCTTGTTGTCCAGGACTTTGCGAACTCGCTTCTGTTTGATCACCGCAAGACTCCACGCGGAAGCAGGACAACGACGGTCACGGGACGCGTCCGGGAATTATCAAATTCCAATCTTTGACACAATTAAACCGCAAATCCCGGCGTTTAACCACCCCTTTCCCCCCCGTCCGGATAAAGGCCCCCGTTTTCCTGCCGAAACCAGAGAAGAACCCTCGGGAAAAAGCCATGGCATTCGCCGCCTGCGAAATCCAGCGACAACACCGCGTCACGGTCCTTGTGACCGCGTGGTTGCTCCTGTCTGTCCCTTGGACCATCGCGCAGTTGGCCGCGCCGTCCCACAGCGGCCTCCCCCGCAGCAGCGACAGCGCCCTCGGCCTGACCATCATGGGCACCATCGTGCGGGCCGGTACAGGATCCGGCGTCGCCCTCGTCAAGGACAACGCATCCGGTTCCGTGAATGCCGTGAAAAGTGGCAATCCAGTCGCCAGCAACAACTACACGGTCCAGGAAGTCCACGCCAAATACATGATCCTGCGGCGCGCAGACAAGTCACTCCTCCTTGTTTTCCAGGACAAATTCGCGAAGGAGTTCGCCGGCGGAAAAGTTGCCAGCGACCCACTGCCACGGACCCAGCCGTCCGGTGGATCCGATTATTTCCGCGAGGACGGGTTCGAGCGCAATCGCGACCAGGTGAAAATGTCGGCCTCTTACCGGGACCGTCTGGTCAATCAGGAACTGGCGAAGGTACTCATGCAAGCGACGGCAGAGCCCGCCACCGAGAACGGTGCCGTGGTCGGGTTCAAGTTCAGCCAGATTGACCCGGACAGTGTTTACGCGAAGAGCGGCCTGCGCGACGAAGACGTCGTGACAGGCATCAACGGCCAGAAACTCAACAGCGTCGGTGAAGCCGTGACGTTGCTCAAGTCATTGAAGCAAGCCGACCAGATCGATATCGAGCTGAAACGCGGTGGCTCACCGCAACGCATCCAGATCAACGTGAACTGACCCGCAACCTGCGCACCAGCACCTCGACCGGCATCATGCCCATGAGGGCCCAGGCCCACCATCTGCGGAGAGGCCAATATGGATCGTCCCGCGACGGTGGCGGCGGCGACCCGGCAAACGCAGCCTCAAACCCTGATTCTTCCTCTGCCGAGGCATGCTCGCGCAGCCACCTGCCGACCCGGGCCGCGGCCGATTCCGGCGCGTCGTAAGGATCTCCCGTCCCGACGAGAATGACATCGCCGACGTCGCGACTTTTTTCCCGCAACTTGCGCAACCAGGCAATTGAATCAAGGGCCTGCGTGTCCGGCAGAGGCGTTTGCACGAAGGCGCTTGAGACGGCTTTTACGGACCCGAAAGCCTTGTCGGTCGCGTCGACCTCGATCCTGCAAAATTGCCTGCCTCCCGACGCGTCACGTTTACCTGTCCCCACGACCGGCACCGCGTCAAACGACACCGCGCCGCTCAAGACAAACTGGTCGGCAGAGATTTTTTGCGTCTCAATCGCCCGGCCGTCCATCACGGCCCCGCACACGGAAAGTCGCCACCCGTTTTCGAGAAAGTTCATGTGCCGGACGGCAGGGCCACTCAAACGCACGCTCCAATCGACTTTCCCGGACCTGTCCAACGCGCCCGACTTGTCCAGCTTGCCATCCCCGCCGCGCCGCAACGAGAATCGACTGGCCACGAGAGGCTTGCGCAAATCCTGCCGCAACAGCCACTGCAATCCGGCCAACATGAAGCGGTCATACGTCTCGCGCGCGACACCCGACGTCTCGGCCAGCGTTGTGCGCCACATCGAATCCGTCAGGATCCAGAGCGCCCGCCCACGCCCTGGAAACGATGCCATGGCCAGAGGCGAAGTACCGCCATCCGCGTGTCGCGCGTTCAGCAGCGTCGTCACGCGTTTGCTGTCAACAAGTGCGGGCGGGATGACATGCAGTCCTTTCAGCCCCCTCATGCGCGTCAGGTCAGGAGTCGATGCCATCCAGTCATCGAACACGCTTGCCAGTTCCCGCTGAGGGCCTGACGGATTCGCGAATTCAATCGTGAACGCCTTCGCGGGATCATAACCGGCACCTAGCGCGTCAAACCCGGAGGCGACAAATGGCACGGCCGCACCCGCGTCATCCCCGAGGGGATCCCCCGCGGCGTCGACCTGTCCGGGAACCGGCGCGGCGGACGCCTCCCGGTAACGGGCATACGGCAAAACTGCCTCCGCCCCTGGGGTGAAAGGCAGGATCTCACGCAACGGCGAACTCGACATGTCAAGGCGGTGCAGTGCCCGCGGCCCGCCGAGAAACAACAGGCCACCGCCGTTTTTCACAAACTGGACGAGATTCTGCTGGTAATCCGGTTGGAGAAACTGCGCCAGCGTGAAGTCCTGGAGCACCAACACGCGAAAACTGTCGAGTTCGTCCTTGAACAGGCGATCGGCCGGGAAGGGAATCAAACTCAATTCCCGGTCGCTGACCTGGAGGTTGTCCCAGGGATCGCGCAAGATGAAGAAACTGATCAGGTCAAACTTGGGTTCCCCCTTGACCATGCGCCGGAAAAACCGTCCGTCCCAGGCTGGCGAGCCGAGCAAATGCAACAACCCCAGAGTATTCGGTAGGACTTCGACATCGGCTGTGAGGGAGTTGTCCCACACCATGACCTCATCGGGCGAAGGCAGGATGAAGAATTCAAGAGGTTGCTCGCCTCGCGGCAAGGCCGGAATCACGATTCGCGCGGACATCCTGGACTCGGATTCCTTGAATGGCACATCAACGGCCGTCAGTACCTGGCCGCCCGATCGCACCTGCACCTGTACGGTCTCCGCTGGAAGTCCCGACGCGCGCGCGCCGCCACTGCCAACATCGCCTCCGTTGCCGCGCGCGACCTGGACGCCGACTTGCGCGGGCCGGCCATCGAACGCGTAGGGCGGTGCCGTGACCGATTCAAAATACAAATTCCGCGGATCCGCGGGCTGGAATCCAACAATCAATCCAGGACCTTGCGCGACGGCGTTCAAGTCGACGCCACCACCACCGCCTTGCCCGGAATCACCGCCATCGGAAACAAGGATCCAGGGATCCGTTCCCAGCCCCATCCACCACGACGTCAGGCCCCGTTCCAACCAGGAAAAACCGCTGGAAACTGCCGGTTCCACTTCGGAAAGACGGGCCAACTTGACTTCGCATCCGGCATCCCGGCAGACCGCCGCCGCATCGGCAACCAGTTTCGCGGCGACCTCGCGCCGACGCGCGCCGCCGCGACCCAGGCGCTGGTTCATGCTGTCCGAGTCATCGACCAGGACATGAACGACCTTCGAGGCCGGACTTCTGGGACGATCGTCGCGAATCCGTTCCGGAAAAAAACACAGGATGAACGGCAGGCACCACGCGAGGCGCGCCGTGAAAGCCAAAATCACGCCGACCCGCGCCACGGATATCACCTCAACCGTTTCAGGATCTCGGGCAGGTGCACCTGATCCTTCTTGTAATCCGTTGTCAAAGCCACCATCAGCAAGTTCACGAATGCCCGGTAACCTTTTTCCGGCCCCTCAGCCCGCTGGTCCCCGGGACAGCGAAACGCGTCGGCGGGCGCGCCATCCCGCAACAGGTCCGACATCTTGCGCGGAATCGCCACGGCGGCGACACGTCCGTCGAACGTGAACTGATGCCAGATCGCGGGAGCACAAGCCGGCAGGCCATCCAGCAAGTAGAAGCTGCGCATGAGTTCATGGTCCGTCGGGACCGGGGCCCAGGTTGTTCCCGGAAATTCGATTTTGAACGCGGCGTCCAGCGCCTCGCGCGACGAGATACCCTCGATGACCAGGAATCCCCCCCGACGCAACCACCTGCCCGTCACAGGAGACAGGCGCCCGGACTTGTCCACAAGGCCCTTCAGGCCATCGGACCACAGCCACGGCTGGTCGATCCCTGCCGGCTTTGCCGGACCCACGTCGAGACTCGACGGGTTCCAGACACGCGCGACCGGCACCAGCATGATCGATGTTCGCGACGCGACCTCGCGCGCGAGCCGCCTAAAGCGCGCGCCCGTTCCAGATGCAGGGCCAGGATTGGCGAAAATGATTTCCACGTCAGCCCGGGCACGACCGGAAGAAGCCGAAGCAACTATGGCACCCAAAAAAGTGATCAAAAAGATCCCGGCGGTGAAAAAACCGCGCGCGAGGACCCATTTCCCGGTCATCCATGCCGCCTCGAAAATCGCGGCACCCGCGGCGGTCGCCGCCAGGCTCCGCACCCATGGCCACGGATTGATCCGCTCGTCAAGATTTCCGTTGCCGGCGTCACTGGCCTTGTCCCGCCCGGGAAACCGCGCGTTGTACACGGGCGGCAGGTCCGATGACGCCGCCACCTGCAGCACACTTTCCACCGAGGGGACGTTACTGAGGGGCACATCCTGGGCGCGGACGCCATCGGCCGACGAGTCGGGAATGCGTGGCCAACTCGACACCACCTGGCGCGTGGCCCCCTCCTCGAGTTCGATCAACCCTTTAAGTAGCAGCGGGAATCTCGCGTGATCGACCCCCGTCGCGATGGATGGCTCAAGGGGCAGGGTGTAGGCCATCACCGAGGCGTCCGAACCGGCCAGGCCACCGCGCCAAGCGATGGAACCTGTTTCCTCACCCAGGCGGCCTCCGACCTGCTTTGCGCCCAGCGACGGCAAGAGCCCGATCCATCCCTGACGGCTGGTGACCTCGCCGCAGAAACGCCCGGGGTTTTCCGTCCCCGTGAGTCGCGCGTAGCAAGTACACAAATCACTCCACGAGACGTCAATTCCGCCACCACGCGGCGCCAACCACACCGTGGACGCGTGCGTTACTCGGGCCGGGAACCATGACGGGCATACGTTCTCAAGATGCCCGGCACCCCCAACCTGGATCACCCACCGGTTGGCGCGGGCACTCGCCGCCGCCGCGGCCGCCGCAGAATCATGACGCCGCACCTCGTACCCCATGATTCCGAGTACGGTGGCCAACTGCCAGGCGTCATCTTGAAGGAGACCCTCACCCCTTGGTTCGCTGATCAACCGCACGCTGCCTGGCCCCAGGTCGCGGCGCGCGCGGAACTGGTTGTCCATCTTGATCGCGTCGGGGACTTCCGTGTCGAGACGAAATTCAAGGACGTCCGCCGCGCCGGCAACACCAGCGATTTCCTTCGCCGCGTCCAACTCCACGGACACCAGAATGCGCTGGGCTCCGGCAGTGAGGTTCCAGGTCGCGCGTCCCGCGACTTTGTCGCCGGCGACGACTTCCAAGGTTCCTGAGATCTCCGGCAGTCCGGCGACCGGAATGGCGCTGCCTGGATTCGCGCCGAACCGCGTCGCGTCATCGCGACGCCGGCGCAAGATCTCGACTTCCCATGCCTCGCGCCCGGCGCCCGGCGCGCTGTCCATCATGACACCGGCGCCCCGCGAGAACCCGGACGTCTTGCGGACGGACTCTATGAACAAATTGGCGGTGTCCGGCGACACGCGGACCGGGACCCTGTTGAGCGCGCCGCGCCCGCGGAAAAACCCGGAGTTGAGTCCGCCCCATGAATGCGCGTCATCGTCGGACAAAATGACAACACGGTCAATTTTCCCCGTGTTGGTGAGTTGTTTTTGCAGAGCTCCGGAGAGTCGCACCCCTGCCCGCGCGAACCCGGCCTTGCTGACAAGGTTAACGACGTCTTCCCTGCCGGCAGGTGAGGCAATTTCATCATCGCCCGCCTGAGCTGATTTCAGCCCTGGTGTAAGACCCGATGTCAGACCTATTGTGACTTTACCGTCACGTGACAGCGACTCCCACGTATCCGCCGCCAGCGTCGCCAGTTCCGGCAGGGGCATCCGCGCGACCGATGGTGACAAGTCGATCAGCAGGTGGGAATCGATGCTCGCGCTGTTGTTTGACTGCCATTCGATGCGGCCAGGCTCGAACGCGAGGATCGTCGCCGATGCCGCCGCGACCAGAAAACACAGGAACGGGATCAGCGGCGGAGGTTCCATGCGGAGTCGCGGTGTCACCTTCGGCGAGATGTCAAGACGACGCAAGATCGGGAACCACACATGCCGCCGCCGGACCAGGACGATCCACCAGAATACGAGGGCCAGCAACGCGACCGACAGCGCGAACGCGGCCAGGTTTCCTGCGTTGAAAACATTGTTGGACCATGTGAACGAGTGATTTGTCACGCCAGTTACGCCGCGCCTCCGCACCAGGATTCAAACGTTGTGACGAATGCCGCGACCGGATCCGATCCGGAAACGCGTGTACCACTCGCGCCGGCGCGGGCGATGGTCGCGTCGATCCGGGCCAGCCACGATTTCCGCGCGGCCGGGACCCGGTCCGACAACCACCGTCCCTGCCATTCCTTCATCGCGGGTACCGCTGATCGTCCAGATTCCTCGTCCGTGTAGACGTCACTCGCCACGCGCCAACCGTCCGTCAATTCCAGATCAGAGAGGACATGAACGAAAAGATCACCGGGACGCAATCCGTCCAGCCCGACTCCCGCGCACAGGTCGCCGTCCTTGCGCATCCCGTCACTCAAGATCACGCGTCGCGCGCGCGCTGTTTTCGCGGACCTGGCGACAACCGGCAGGAGATTCGCCGGCACCGCGCCCGTTGAAAAAGAATGTCCGCGCAGCCAGTCAAACGCGTCGAGGATCATCCGTGAATTCGCGGGCCTCCAGACCGAATCCTCTCCCGGCAACACATCCGCGACCATCTCAACCGTGTCGCCGCGCCGCGCCATCGCGTATGCCATGAACATGGCCAGGCGCCACGCCAACTCGGCCTTGGTGACAGGGGATTCTCCCTCACCGGCTACCTCCCGGGGCCAGTCCATCGAATCGTGCAGGGCCAAATGGATCGCGACATGCTGGGGCGCCTGCTCGCGCCGTTGCCGGACCAACAATTGATCTGTCCGCCCGAAGGCATGCCAATCAATCAGATGCACCGGGTCACCCGCCTGGTACGGCCGCGTTTCCTCGGGCACGCGCCCGGGGGTCTTCAGCCTCTGCACGGCGCCACCGGCCGCGCGCGGCGCGAAACGTGCCGCCGGCTGGATTTTCCGGGCTTCGTACCCGGGGACGAGGCTGCTCAGGATGAGTCGCGTCACGACTGCAACGTCTCCAGCCGCAGTTTATCGCGGCAGTGGCCGAGCATCCGGTCGATGATCGCGTCTTCGGTCAATCCGTCCCGGACCGCCGCCATGTTCAGGCGCACACGGTGACGCAGCACCGGTTTCGCGAGACGTTCGATGTGCCGCCACTGGACGGCTTCGGCGCCCTCGAGCAACGCCAGTCCGCGCGCCGCGGAGACAAGGGCAAGGCCGCTGCGCGGACCGGCACCGTAGACAACTGCCGCGTTGACGAAATCCGGAGCATCCTCCTGCCCTTTGGCGGCGGTACCTGGCCTGGTCATGCGCACCAGCGCGACAATTCCCTTCAACAACGCCTCGTCAATCACGATACGTTTCGCGCAATCCATGATGCCCGCGCAGGTTGAAGCATCGAAAACAACGTCGGACTTGATCTCCGGAAGCTCGCCAACCAGAGTCCCTGCCGCGTGCTCATCGAGCATCGTCAACTCGGCGGCGGCCCCGGGATAATCCACGAGCGAATGCATCAGGAACCGGTCAAGCTGGGCTTCCGGCAGAGGAAACACCCCTTCCGATTCAAACGGGTTCTGGGTCGCGAACACAAGAAATGGCCACGGCAACTCGTGCGTTTTCCCGGCAACCGTGACCCGACGCTCCTGCATCGCCTCGAGCAAGGCCGACTGCGTGCGCGGGGAAGCGCGGTTGATCTCATCGGCAAGGATCAGGCCACCGAACACGGGACCTTTCACAAAACGGAATTCACGGACACCAGTCGCGGGATCGATATTCAGGATCTCCGCGCCAATGATGTCCGAAGGCAACAGGTCGGGTGTGAACTGGACCCGCTTGAACGGCAACTGGACAAGACTGGCCACCGTGCGGATCAAGGTTGTCTTGGCAACACCGGGAGCCCCTGTCATCAACAGATGGCCATTGGCGGCGAGGCAGCAAACCAGCTCGTCGATGAGGGTCTCCTGCCCGAACACGCGCGCGCGCAACTGGTCACGAAGGGAACGCAGGGAGTTCGAGGCGTCTTGCATGGACATTTGGCTGTGCGCGGGACTCTGCATGACATTCCTTTCGGCTCGATGAATGTAACTTAAAGATTGCCAAGGTATCCGGTGACTTGCAATGCCGTTGGGCGACGACCGGGGCTTTGCGTTAAAGACCTTGCTGGAAACGCCGCCCGCGCGGCCCACAGGAGGTCCCCATGACAGGCACCAATCCCCGTTCGATGATCAGCTTGGTTCTCTTGATACCCTTTCAGGGGCGCGCGCGAAGCAATTCAGCGCGAAGCAATTCAGCGCGAAGCGATTCCGGCGGCGTTGCCCTCGAATACGTCCTCGTGACGACGTTCGCCCTGGCGACCACCCTGGCCGCCATCGGGTACCTGGGAAAAACCCTGAAATCGCGGTTTGAGGAGCTTGAGGCCGCCTCAATCAGGACTCCCTCCGGCGAATCCATCTGGGATCCGTGAAATCCTGACCTGAAAGCCTGACCTGAAAGCCTAAAGGGGAACCTCCATGGCAGCCAACCCGGGACTCCTCGCGACCATGCTGGTCGCTGGGGGCACATCTATCTGGATGGTGATCGCCGACCGGCAGATGCGCGACGTGGCCGAGGCCTCGCTCAGGCTGCGCCGGGCGCTGCAGACCGACCCCGCGGACACGATGAGGCAACTCTGCCAGCCGGCGGGAACGGCACTGCAAGTTATCGGTAAAGTCCACCTGCCCCCTCTGAGCGGAGCCAGAACCCTGACGTGTGTCGCATCCGTTTTCCACCGCCGTCGCCCGGGTTCCCCGCCTCCGCACTGGCAGCCGGCTTCGTGCGAGACGCCTTTCGGTGGATACCTTGAACCCGTGCGTTTCAGGCAGATTCGTGTATGCTGCCAAAGGCGGCTTGGACACCCGGGAGAGGCCGAAGCCCCCTGTTTGTTCGAATGGCGATTTTTCATGAAGTCGTGAGGTTAGACGTTGTATTTCGCTGTGATGAAAATCACTTTCATGGTTGATGAGGACGAGTCCGGCACGGGAGGGACTTCTCACAGTTCCCCGGTAAAACAGGAGCTCCAGTCCTTGGTCGAGAAACTGCGCGCGCGATTCCGTATCGCGGTGCTTCCGGGGCAGATCGAGGAACCAGGCGAGCCACCGGTGATCGCCATCGCCAGCCTTGCGTATTCAGAAGAATCGTTGTCGCGACAACTGGATTCCATTTGCGAGTTTTGCGAGTCCTCAGGCTTTGGCCGCATCGATACCGAACGCACCCTTCTCGATCACATCGACTCTTTCGGATCGGACGAGGACGAATACGGTGACGACGCGAGGGCAGGCGACGACGATGATGACGATGATGACGATGACGACGACGGAAGCCCGTTCGACCGGTCTCACTGAAGCCAGCACGACGAGTCAGGCTGCGCCGCCGATTTTTCGACGATCAGGTTCCTCGCCCTGACCGGCGTCCATTTGTGTGACCGAGGCGCCAAGTTCTTGAAGGATTTCCTCGGGAAACCGCGGACGGTGCAACAGGTAGCCCTGCACAAAATCGATGCCCAGATTCTGGCACAGACGAGCCTCCTCGACCCGCTCGACACCCTCGGCCAGGACTTTTGCCCCGACCATGCGCGCGGCCGCGATCAGGGATGTCAGAAACGACTGCCTCGCCGGATCGCGGTCGATGCCATCGATCAGGGAACGGTCAAACTTGACGATGTCGGGCCGCATCTTGACGATGCGGTCCATACCGCCAAAGCCCTTGCCAAAATCATCCGCCGCTATCTTGATTTCCATCCCGCGTAACGCGTCGCAGACTTCACTGAGTTTCGCGTAATTGCCGATGTCCTCTGACTCCGAGACTTCAAAGACAATGCCCTTGCGCCCACCCGTCATTTCCTTGATGGCCTCGACCTGATACAGGTTGCGCGGCAGGATGTTCACCATCAACGCGCCGGGCAGGCCTTTGCTGCCCCTGATGGCGCGCGACAAGCACGCCTGGTCCAACTCCAGCGCCAGGTGATTCTCGTGGGCCAGAGCGAACAGGACATCGGGTTTCAAAATCTTCGAGTCAAAATATCCGACAAGGTCCGTAAACGGCCTCTGGTCAAAGGTCGCCTGGCGCACGCGGATCAGGGACTCGAATCCCACGATCAGACCCCGGTAAAGAGTGAGTCCCGACTGCGGCGACGACGACACATTCCTTTTACTCATGATGTCATGGTCCATGAGGTCAAGATTCATACCTTGCAACTGGAACACGGCCTGGTACGCAGGGGCGATCAATTCATCCGACTTGATCAGGGTCATGATGAGTTCGCGCTGGCGCTCGCGCACACGGGCGATCTGGCTTCGCGACAGGTCCAGGGCCGACTCAACCAGTTGCGCGATCTGGTCGTGGCTGTCGACCGCCGGATTGTAAACGCACGTCGCGTATCCCGTCCCGATCTCGGGGATCAGCGTCAGAAACGATGGCAGTGAGCTCCCGGGATCACCGACGCCCCGCCACAACCGCCCGAGAAGGCGGCTCGTCACACGTTCGCCAAGACGCTCCAGCGCGCCGGGGGCAGGCACGGGGTCGCGGCCGCGCGCGGATTGCAGGACGACATAAAAGATCAGCGAATCGTCCTTGCGCTGGCAAAGAACATCCTCGGCCCGAAAACTTCCGGGCTCGCCCCACATCGAGAGTAGCGTCTTGCGGAATTCCGTGACGACATGGTCAAAGGCGTCGCTGCCAAAACGCGTCGCCAGTTTACGCAACTTCGATGCGTTGATGCACAAGACGCTCAAAACCGATTCCTTGCGCAACATCGCGCGCATCGATGCCATGTCCATGTCACCGATGCGGCTGCGCACGCGCCGGGGCACTTCCGGCGCCAGGATCCCGAGCGCGCGCAAGCGCAGGATCACGCCTTCGACCCCGTCCACTCGCGTCACGAATTCGAGGCCGCGGTAATTTTTCCCCGCGACGCTTTCCGGAATGCTGCCGAAAACAATCACGCGCATCCGGTGGTTGATCCCGTTCAGCAAGTCCATCCACAGTCCCGCAGGGGCGCCGGCAAGGGCAGGAGGAACCGGAGATTCGACGACGATGGCGTCGGCCTCGGTTACGGCAAGGCGAGACATCGCGTCCGTGGCGTCCGAATCGATCCACTCGACGGCCGCCGCGAACGCCTCCAGCGCCTGCCGGAAATCTCCGGCCAGGCTGGCAGGCATCATGACGACGACCTTGCGCGAATGGATCGTTCCTGACTGAGACAAAACGCGACTCCCGCGGTTGGGAAAAGAAACCGGCAAAAAATTATCGGCTTTCGCCCCCCTCGCCTTGACCGCGCGCCTTTCGCCTGGGGGCGATCGAATCCATGGAGCCTTTTCCTCGAAGTTTTGGTAAAGTCTCAATTACCGGTTTTTGTTGGGTTTATTGATGGTTTTTCGGACGCCGTGAATTCATCCACAGCTTCTGTGGATAACCCTGGTTTTGCCCCCCGCTGGCCCCGACAAGACGGTCGTTGTTTCGATTTGAGTAATTTTTGTTCAGAATGGGACTCATGATGACTCTGACGAATATTTGGCTGGAAATCTGCCGGGAAAAATGCAGATCCAACCCGCGGACCATTGTCCTGCCGGAATCGACTGACGCGCGCACCATCGCGGCGGCAGCCCGCCTCGCCATGGAAAAGGCCGCCTCGCAGATAATTCTTGTCGGCCGGCGCGAAGAAACCATGAAACTCGCGCGGTCCCATCTTGGGACCGACCTTTGTCGCGCCCTTGAATCCGGCGCGGCGTGGACCGGGGATGATGCCGGCGGCAGCGAAGCCCTCGCGCAACTGACCCGTGGCGTCATCAGCGACCGCGCGTCGCGCCGCGACAAGGTCATGGACGAGGAATCCCTCACGCGCCTTTCCACAGACGCGCTGTGGCAGGCCGGTGCCATGCTCAGTTCGGGACGGGCCGATTGCGCCCTGGCTGGTGCCGTCGCGACAACGGCCGATGTCATCCGCGCCGCGCTCGCCACCACGGGCGTCGCGCCCGGCCTCAAAACGATCAGTGGCAGCTTCATCATGGAGCGCCCCGCCTCCGGCTTGATACCGCCCGCCGCGTGGCTTTATGCCGACTCGGGCGTCGTCATCGATCCCGACGTCGATCAACTCGTCGACATCGCGGCCGCCTCGGTCAAGACCTGGACGGACCTCGTGCCCTCGTGCGGATTTGACGCGTCGGGAAATCGTCCCGTCGTGGCCTTTCTGTCCTTCTCGACAAAGGGGTCCGCGCGCCATCCAGCCGCTGCGAAAATGGCTGCCGCCGCACAACTTTTCGCCGCCCGTCACCCGGAAATTGCTACGGACGGCGAACTGCAATTCGACGCCGCCATCGATGCCGCCATCGCCGCGCGCAAGTGCCCGTCGTCACCCGTGGCCGGGCGCGCCAACATCTTCATCTTTCCGGACCTCGGCGCAGGCAACATCGCCTACAAGATCACCCAGCGCGTCGCCGGGTTCCACGCCTACGGCCCGATCCTGCAGGGACTCGCGAAACCGTATTCGGACCTGTCCCGCGGATCAACCCCGCATGACATCTTCATGTCCATGCTCGTCAATCTGTTGCGCGCCTGATTCAAACTCCCCTATCATGTCGAGATCAGCCATTTCGTAATCGTTACCGGTTCCATGGCCAAGGTCATCGACAAGGGAGTGTCACATGATCATCCAAGCTCGTCGCCGGCTTTGCCGCGTCGCATCATTCACCATTGTTGCCATCACCCTGGCCACCGCAGGTTGCGGTCAACCCGGGACGCAGCGATTCTTCCTGACCCCGCCGGACATCCAGCCCGCCGCGGCTGGACCCCGCGCCGCGGCACCGCGATACGTGCGGGTCAGCCGCGACCTGATCACGCCGCGATTCATCGCCGCGACGGGTTTTGATCAAGATCACGTCACAGGCGAGACGCACGCTTTCGGCTGGATCAACCCTGCAAGCATCGACTTCGTCCAGAACGAAGTCCTTTCTTCCGCCGCGCCTTCTGAATCGCGCGCCAGCCTGCAGTTCCTCGACGAGGACTCGCTCCGCAGCGTCGCCGTCGATCCGGACACGATGATGACCAGGGAACCGGTCCAGGCAAAGTCCACCGGGGCCTATCCAGGCTCAAATGACTACCGTGACTATCACGACTACGAGGAACTCACCGCCGAACTCGAGGCCCTCGCCGCCGGGAATCCAGCCCTCGCGCGCCTTGAGAACGCCGGCCCCAGCGTTTCCTCGCGCAACCTCTGGTACATGAAGGCTGGTGCCCGCCTTGACGCCGCGAACGGTGGCCCCCGCACGCTCCTGATCGCGAACATGCACGGTGACGAGACCGCGGGACGCGAACTCATGATCTACCTGCTGCGCGACCTGCTCGGCGGATACAATCGTGACGAACGCATCACCCGCATCATGAATGGATCGCAAGTTTTCGTCATGCCCAGCATGAACCCGGACGGGTTCGAGGACCGCCAACGCTGGAACGGCGACTACAAAGACCTGAACCGCAGCTTCCCTGACTTCACCGACGACCCGAACGACACCATCAACGGACGTCCGCCCGAAGTCGCCTCCGTGATGAAACTCCACGACCGTTACGCCTTCGCCAACTCGCTCAACTTCCACGGCGGGACCGTGTGCTTCAACATGCCGTGGGACACCAAACCCAACCGGCAGTCCTCGGAAAAATTCGGCGACGACGCCTACATGAACTCGCTGGCCCGCGCCTACACGTCCAGCAACCGGACCATGCGCGACAACCACGGTGGCACATTCGACCACGGGGTCACCTACGGATATGAATGGTACGAAGTCGATGGCGGCATGCAGGACTGGTCGATCCACTACCGCGACACCACGCATGCGACGATTGAACTGTCCTACGCAAAGACCGTCAGCGCGGGCAACCTTGAGAACGTGTGGCGCGAGAATCGCGAGGCGATTCTTGACTTCCTCGATCGCAGCACCTTTGGCGTCCATCTCAATGTCGTGGACGACGCCTCGGGCGCCACGCTGGCGTCGAGGGTCGAGGTAACGACCTCGAACGCCCCGCGCGCCACCGGATTCCGCTCGGGACTAGTGCACCGGATGACTCCCGCCGGCACCTGGCAAGTTACCGTCCGCGCCGTGGGCTATGTTCCCGTGACCCTGCAAGTGACCGCCAGCACCTTCAACGGGTCCCTTCAGACGGTGCGCCTCGCGCGCGTTTTCTGAGGCCAGGCGGGCCGCGATCACCGGATCCTCCTGCTCAACGAAAGTCTTGAGGCAGGTGATCCGCGGCATCGCCTTGTACAGGAAACGCTCATAGATCCATTTCCGCGATGGATCCTTCTTGCAATCACGGCGCAGGCTCTCGGCCATGCAAACGAGGGCCTTCATCTCGCAGATGCGCTCCGCGTTGAGCAACGCGGGCCCGAAATTCTCCTGACGCTGAAGTTCCCTGCCCAGCATCTTGATCGACTTCAGAAGATCCATCCCGCCCGCCTCGCGGCGACTCGACCGGAACGCCTCGGCGACGACTTGCTTGATCGTCGTCAGGACAGACCCGTAGTACATCTGCCGGCATCTGGCCAATTTGCGGTCCAACGGATCGCGGTCCGACATCGCCATCACCTGGTTGCCCAGGGCCTTTTCGAACAGCGCACGCGGCCTGTTGATCGCGTGCTTGATCGTGTCCTTCAGGCACATGAGCGCCTGGATCTGTGATGTACCCTCGTACACCGGCAGGATCATCGCCTCGCGCAACCACCATTCGGCGCGGTACTCGGTCGTGAAACCGTAACCGCCAAAAATCTGCATGCAACTGCGCGCGTGCAGGAACGCGTTTTCCGCGACCCAGTATTTGAGCAGTGGTGTCCACTTGCGGACCCGGCGCCGGTAACGGCCGAGCTTCGCCTCGACCGCCGATTTCTCCGCGGCCGGCAGGCCGGGATTGCGCAACAAATATTCCTCGCCAAGATGCACCATTCCATGGGCAAAACATGCCGACAGCGCGAAGCTCCGCGCCGCCCGCAACTCAACCTCCATGTCCAGCAACTTCTCGGCGATCAGTTCATGGCGCGCGATGGGCTTGCCCCACGCGTGGCGCTGGTTCGCGTAGTCCTGGGCCATCCGCAGGGTCGCCTCCATGAGGCCCACACCCTGCAACCCGACTCCGATGCGCGCCTCGTTCATGAGCTGCAACATCGCGTGAAAACCCTTGCCGTTCTCGCCAAGCAACCACGCCTTGGCCCCGTCAAACTTCAACTCGCAAGTCGCCGAGGCCTTGAGACCCAGTTTGTGCTCGATCCTGGTCACGTGGACATTGCGCTTGCCGTCTTCTTCTTTCAGGCACATGAACAGGCTGAGCTTGTCGAGGCCCACGGCACCTTTGGCGTTTTTCGCCAGGACCAGAATGACTTCCGAGTTGCCGTTGCTGATGAATCGTTTGGTGCCCGTGATCTTCCAGGTCCCGTCTGGCTGCGGCTCGGCCCAAGTCGTCATCTGTCCCAGGTCGGATCCAGCGTCAGGTTCCGTCAGAGCCATGGCGCCAGACCATTCGCCAGTCGCCAGTTTCGGAATTGCCATCTGTTTCTCCCGGTCGCCCCCGAACCGCTCGATCACGTGCGCGATCGGTCCCCACCAGCAAGTGTTGAGCGCGGTGCTGGGACACGCGCGGAAAAGAATCTCGTTCGCGGCGAGTTCAATGAACATCGGCGCGCCGCTGCCCCCGAATTCCGGGCTCGCGCCGACTCCGGGAACACCAATTTGGATCAACGTCTCGATATTGCGGCCCAGGGTTTCCGGGACCACAACATTGCCCGCGGCATCGAGGTCGATTCCGTCTTCCTCGACCTTGCGCGCGTTTGGCGCGATCGCGCTGCCGCAGACCTCGCCAAAGGACCCCAAAACGTCACGCCACAGGGCCGCGTATTCTTTCGCCGACGAGACGCCAGTCGCTTCGCGCGCCTCGGGAGAGACCCACTTCCACGCGTCTTCAAAATTGAATTTGTTGTCGAAGTGCCACAGGAAATCTTCGTTGTCCGAGAAAAAATTGGCTTTCTTCTGCATGACGGGCTGCTCCCCACCGCCTGATGTGTCATAATTTCGGAAACGCTTAACATAACCCGAAAGTTCTGGTCCGGAAAGCACTCGATGAAACGATGCGCGCCAATAGTTTTCATGGTCGCCGCCATTGGCGCGGTGACGCTGCCGGCCCTCGCGGCGCGACGCCGTGCCGCGCGTCCTCACCCTGAAAAAGGCCAGGCCATCGAAAACCGCGAATCCATCAAGGACATCAACCTGCGCGAATCCTGCCGCAAGGCCGCGTCTGGCTTTTACCTTAGTGCCTGGGACCAGATGAACCAGACGGAGCTTTTGCTCAAGGGGATCCAATCGAAGAAAAAAGCCCTGGAGGCCAACCTTGCCCTGGAAAACAAGACCCTCGAGGCCTTGCGCGGCAAGTTGGCGGCGGCGAACTATGACCTCGAACTCGCCCGTCAAATCGATACCAAGACGGGTCTGATCCGGACCCTCGAAAACCAGGACACCGAGATGAAATCCGTTCTGGCGAAGGCCAGGGATGACGCCGCAGCGGCCCGCAAGGCCGAGCAAGCCAGCCGCGACCAGGTCTCTGCCGTCTTCGATCTCATCCGCGTCACCGGCAAAAAAAAGCAGGCGGAAGGAACCCGCCCACTCCGCCTGGACTTCAAATCAAGTTGTCCGCAGTACCGTTACCTTTGCCCGCTGCCCCGCGACCACGCGATCCGTCTAGGGGAATTTGCCGAGCATGACCCCGCGCTGGCCGAGACACTGCTGCCCTGCGCGCGTTACGCCGAGCAGAGCATCCAAAACCGCAAGTAACCTCAGCGCCCCTCAAGCTCGAGGATCGTCAAGTCACGCGCCGCGCTCATGCGCAGGATCGCCGCGATCTTGTCCTTGTTCGCGATCGCGGACCCCTCGACGCTGGAGATCAGCGACTCCGTCAACAAGTCTTGCCTCATGTACGTGATGCACGCCTTGTAACGGCCCTTGGGCGGAATCCTCTCGAGCCATCCCAGACCTTCGCGGTAGACGATGTAACTCGCGATGAATGCCGCCAAAACGGCGACCCTGTGCGGCGCCGGCAGTTTGTCGAGGACCCGTTCGCGGTATTTCTCACGCAGGATCGGCGGGCAGTGCTTGAGGACTAGAGACTGGAAGAATGGATCGGCCAGCACTTCCTTCTCGCGCGCCGTGATCTCGTCCAGCAACGCGTCGGTGACGACGTTGATCTCGCGCGAAATGTCCATCGACAACTCGACGAGGGTCCGCGTGTTGCCGGGCCTCGCGTACTCGCGGAATAACAACTTGGCCTCGAGATCCGCCTTCTGGCGCAGGATGTCGATGACTTGATTGACGTATGTTTCCTTGATCGCGAGGAACTCGTCCTGACTGAGCACCAGCGAAGCGATGATCTCGTAGGAAGAACAGATCACGCCACACTTGTTCGCCGTCGAGTCCTTGACGATGACGACACCGGCTTCTTGCAGCAACTTGCGCGCCGGCCCGGTAAAGAAAATATTCGCGCCCTCGACAATCGCCTTCATGGTCGGCTTGCCGTCGGCCCCGAGCATCCCCGTCCAGTTCTTGTCGTTGACGGTGTAAGGGCGTCCGCCCGCCGGGATGAAGATGTCGGCGCTCACGGTCGCGTACAACTCGTTGCGGCGACGGACATTCTCCGGCGTATCCGCCTTGATGACGAAGGCGCCCTTGCCCGTCAGCAACTTTGCCGAGAACTCCGGAATCGCCAGCCCGCCCTTGAAAAGGCGCAGCAGCTCCTTCCAGTTCAACCCGTCCGGATCAAATGCCGCGCCAAACCCGTCGGCGATCGCGACCACGCGCGCGTTCTCTCCGTACTCGCGGTGCAGGATCTTGAGCTCATTGCCAGCGACGTCCCCGTCCGGCCCGCCCGTGATCTTGACCGTGAATTTCTGTTTGCGCGGGTCGATTCCTACGAATTTCAGCGCGTTTTCCACGAAGACGTTCACGCCTTCCGAAGTCACGCCGTATTCCTTGTGGTTGATCCCCGCGCCGGGTTTCGACGACATGAAAGCCGCCGCGTAAGGGTACCCGCGCCGCCCGGCCTGTTCCGGGATCCACTCGATCAGGTCGTTGGTGATGTTCTCGTCCGGGCCCAGGTAAATGATCTCGTCCTTGTCGTAGTACGAGACCTGCTGCGCCGCGCTGGCCTCGTGCGACTCGTCCGTCGTCACCAGCAAGTCCAGAAGCGCGTTGACCGCTCCGCGCACGGCCTGCTGGCGATGCGAACCTGGCTTCAGCAACAAGACCGCCTTCGACCCGCCCTCGGGAATATCCTTGTTTTTCAGCTGCTGGGCATGACTCAGTCCGTAGACTTCGTCGAACAACCCGGCCAGGGAATAGTCGTGCTCCGTCGTGTTGCGCGGCATGACGACGCGCAGGCCGCCGCGCGCGATGTCCTTCCACCGCACGTGGAAGAACCGGTACGCGTGCCCGATGATGAAAAAGATCCCGAACGGTTTTTCCGGGTAGAACTTCGAGTCCAGCACATCCGGCGACAACCGGAACGCGAGGCCCGTCTTGGTCGGCATGAAATAGTTTGTCTTGAGCGTCGCGCCGATGAATTTCAGCGCCTCCTGGAAGATCGTGCGTTCGACCTCGTCCAGAAGGTCGGCGACCTTCTTCGCCAGCGCCACGCGCGCCGCCTCGCACAATTTCCCGCGGGAATCCGCCAACGCCGTGGCGCCCTGCATCGGATCAAACCGCAACCGGAACAGGTCGACCAGCCCGACGGTGATCTCGGGGTATTTGAACAACGTCTCGCGGATCTTGTACTGCGAGTAGTACCACGCGTTTTGCTTGCCCAGCATCACATGCACAAAACACGCGATCCCGCGAATCAAGTTCACGCCGTTGATCGAGACGTTGAACGGCTGCTGCATCATTGACGAGTACTCGTCCGCGTCGACCCAGCCCAGGGTCCGCAGCGCCTTGTTGAACTTGATGAGCGGCACCGACATCGAGTCGATCTGGGTGCCATTGACGGGGTTGATGATGAAATGGATGACCGTGATCGGCTCGTCGTAGCCCTGGTCGAACTTCACGACGAAAGAGCGCACCATCTGGAACTCATAACGCTGCATCAGCAGGAAAATCTGCTCCATTGTCTCTGGAACGTTGACGTTTTTCATGCCGAGCGTGATGCGCCCCGACGTCGCGTCGGGTGACATCTGGATGAAGGTGTGAGCCCCCTCATGCGTTCTCATGTGACGCACCATGCGGTAGGTCAGCTGCAAACGGGCGGGCGTCGCGTACATGACGAAGTCGTTGTCGAGATGCTTCACGTAATCATCGACATCTTCCTCTTCCCGCGGGAATTCGGCCAGGATGTCGCGTCTCGCGACGGCAATCTTGTCGGCCGCCTTCTGCGCGTCCATGTCGACCGGTACAAATCCACTCGAGAAGAACGATGACAGGCACAGCAACCGGTCGTGCGAGAAATAGATCGATCCCATCTTCACCGGGTTTTGCGTCAGCCGGCGCGCCAGGTCAAACAACGTGTCGGTCTCGCTGCCCGGTCCGATGTAAGTCACCTTGGTCCGGTCGCGGTCCCACAGTTCAAGGGTTTGTTTCGTCTCAAAGATGTGGCCCGAGATGATACCCGACAAGTGGCGGACTTTCTCCGCGCGCGGCGTCGTCTGGTAGTAGATGCTGGGCATGTTGCTGAAGAACCAGGGCGTCAGGATCGCGATGCTCTGGTCGAGTCCGCTGCGCACGGTGTCGGCGACTTCGCTGACATAACTTTGCAGCTCGTCACCGGTCTTCACCTGCTCGTATTCGTTGCCACTGTGCGGCGATCCGTAACCTTCGTCCAGGTCCGCGGGGCTCGCCATCATCGAATCGTCCGTCGTGTCATTCGCTGCATCATTAACTGCGTCGTTCATTGCGTCTTCGCCGCGATTCCCATGACTGTCTTGCATGATCATTTCCTGTATGACCGGTTCCCGTCACATTTGTTTGTCTCGCCCGCTGGCGAGGTCGCTCCACTTTCGTTCCAGTCCCGCGAACGTCCCGAGTCCCAGATCCGGACTCTTGTCATCCGTCCCGCCCGCGCTTCCGTTCTTCTGACCGATCGCGTCCAGAAGATCGTCCGCTGGCACACGCCGCCGCGCGGTAAAGTGCTCGTAAAATCTCCGCAACACGAGGTCCGATTCCGCGCCGCGGAAACAATCCGGCAACCGGTCCAGCCCCTCGATCGCGATCTCCATGAGGCGCGCGCTCGTCGCAGCCAGTTCCAAGTTCTTAAACCCTTCCGGGACTTTATGCAAAAGCAACTCTAGGCCGCCCCTGGCAGGTTCCGCGACCACCGGTTCCAGCAACGCCAGGGCCTCGTCCCGTGCCCGCGGGTCGTAGATGAGCCCCGTCCAGAAAGCCGCCGGCGCCGCCATCCACGGAGTCGCCTGGCAGTCCACCGACCGCAGTTCCAGGAACCCCCGCGGGCGCACTTCGGGGAAGAGCAGCGACAAATGCGTCTCAAACGCCGCCATGTCGGGGCTGACGCCCATCCACGGCGCCGCCATCCACTGATCCCAGGTCAGCCCGTTGTCCGGCACCGCATACCCCGCCGCCTCGACAAAGACGACCTTGGCGTTTCGCACAAATTCCCAGTAATATTCGACACATGAATCTTGATCGAGGCGCTTCAAAATCCGCCCCGGATCGCGCGCCCCGGTCCGCGTCGGGTCAAGATTCAGCCAAACTCGCGACCGGAATCCCTTGTCCCCGGTCACTCTCCGGTCCACCACCGGCGAGTTCGCGAAAGCCGCCCCGGCGAACGGCGCCAACATCAGGCTCAGCGCGTAGCGCCGCGCCATCTCGTCCCCGGACGCCCCGAAATCCAGGTTCACTTGAACGGTGCACGTCTGGCGCATCATGCGCGGGCCGAACGGCCCGATGCGCGAAAAGAACTTGTTCATCGCCTCGTAACGAGGCTTGTTCATTTGCAGGCCGATCTCGTCCGGCGTGAACCACGGGTTGATCCCCGTCGCGACCAGCTCGATGCCAAACCCGCGCAGGTGACGTTTCACCTTGTCGTCGATGAGGTGCATCCGTTCGATGGCTTCCGAAAGGCACGGAAACGGGGCCGACGAGAACTCGATCTGTCCCCCGGGCTCGAACGTGACCCAGTCGGGCATCGCCGTCTGGTTCGGGATGGCGATTTTCATCAGTTTCTGTTGGCTGGATTTGTCGCGCGCGCTTTTCCCGGCCTCCGCGAACTCGGCGCGCCAGCCCTCGCGTTCAATCAGCGGCATCAACGCGGCCGCCAGGGAGTCCTCGCCGTGCAACGCCACGCGTCCGGGAATCCCCGTCCGCGGCTCGCCGGGACGCACCGGCCACGATTCCATCTCGAGGCCCACTTCACCCGGCCACAGGCCAAAGCGCTCGTCGTACCGCGGGGGACGCAGGCGGAAGATTTTTTCCGCCAGGTACTCACGGCACCGCTCCGCCATTGTGGACGCGTTGCTGCTGCTCGATTTGGGGGGAGGCGTGGGGCTCACTTGCGCTTTCAGTTGCTCGCCGCTTCGACGTTGATCGCCAGCTCGGTTATACCGCTTTTGCGAACAACATCAATGACTTTCACCACTGTGCCGTGGGGCGTCGCCTTGTCCGCCGAGATCAACGCCTGAAGGTTCGTTCCGGCCGGCTGGCCGGCCTTGAACGCCGTGATCTTCTCGCCCAGGGTCTCGACCTCGACGGGCTGGCCGTCAAGATACACTTTCGATTCCTTGTCGATCACGAACGCGAGGTTGCGCGTCTGGATCGTCTGGCCGGTGTCGGCCTTGGGCAACTGGATGTTGATCGACTGGTTGACGATGTAGTTCGCCGTCACCATGAAGATCACCAGCAGCACCAGCATCACGTCCACAAATGGCGTGACGTTGATATCCGTGATCGACTCGTCCCCTGAATCCATCAATTTGCCGGCCATCGTTTCAGTTCCCCGTTTCAGTTCCCCATGTGGGCCATCACGACCTTGATGACGGCTTCCGCGTTTGAGACGTGACGCTTGACGATACGCTGGTAGTAATTGAACGCGATCACGGCGGGGATCGCCACCATCAGGCCGACGGCCGTCGCGATCAACGCCTCGGAAATCCCCGCCATCACGACGGATGGTCCGCCGGCCGGGTTGCGGGCCAGGTCCTGAAACGCGATGATGATGCCCAGCACGGTCCCGAACAGGCCAATGAACGGCGCGTTGTTGCCCAGAGTCCCGAGGACGACAATGCCGCGGTCCAGGTTCTGGCGCTCGCTGATCACATAGGCCAACATGCTCTCTTCCATGGCGCGCAAGCCGCGAACCTTGTGCTCAAGGCCGCGCAACACGACCTGGCTCTCGATGGCCGGGCTCTGCGCGCACAACTTGACCACTTCCGTCGGGTCGCCGGCCAGGAGCGCCTTCGCGAGTTTCGCCGAAAATTCCGGGAAATCCAGGTCTGACTTCCGGAAGTAAAGAAACCGCTCGATCATGATCGCGACCGACAGGATGCTGAGCCCGATCAGCAACCACAGGACCCACGCGCTGCCGAACAAAGTGATGCCGAGAAGTTTGTGCACAATGTCAAATTGCATGATGGTCCCTTGTGTCGAGAGTCCGCCTCAGTCAAAAAATCCGCCGAAGACGCCGCCTTCCCATGACTGCTTGTTGAAAGCATTGTATGCCCAGACGACGCCGACGCCAAACGCGCTGATCGCCCTTTTCTCGATTTCCGCGTCCGCGGCCTGCCGGCCCGACACCCATGCGCGTTCCGTATACACTTGCAGGCGCACCATGCTCTCTTCGGCGCCCTTGGGCTGTCCCAGAACGCCCCCGATCGTCAGGCCGACGGAGGGACCAACGAAAACACCTTTGACGATGTTGTCGCGGCCTTCGCGTCGCAAACCGTTGTAGTACCCCGTGCCTCCGTAGATTCCCAGATAGGCTTGTTTCCAAATGGTCGCGCCCAGCATGCCGCCAAACATCGACAAACCGGCATCTTCTTTGGAAAACCGCGCCGCGCCCAGACTTCCCGGCGTGTACTGGGCCAGAAGGGCCAGGTCCAACTTGCGGTCGATGGAGTATCCGGTGGCCAGGTCGAACCCGTAGCCCTCATAATTCGGGGTCGTCTCGTCGGTTTTGGGGTCGAACGAGAAGAAACGCCAGGTCGGCCCTGCCTGTACGAGGAACCCTGCCTCGGCGACGGGACAGGCGCACAAAAGAATCCCCATCAGGATCACTGTCGCAAGGAACGGGGCATGGAAGAAACCTAGACGGCGCATCTCACGGCCTCCAGCAAGCGCCGGCGGTATTCCGAGAAGGGCATCGACTGGTCCTCGAACCGGCGCGACACCACTTTGGGCATGGCCGCCTCGGGCTGGGTGACCACGTTGACAACGTCCCACGCCTCGCCCATGCGGACGAAGGTATCGCTGGCCACAATCTTGTCGGCCCGGCCGATGACCCACCCGGTGCTGGCCCGCTCGAACAGGAATCCGCGCTGGTTGAGGGGCTGCAAGTACACGTAAGGACGGTCGGAATCCAGCATCCCCGACTCGATCAGGTACCGGCTGTTGCCGATCTCGAACGGCGCCGGGCCAAATTCCAGAACGAACAATTCGCGCAGGCGGCCAAACCAGGTCTCGGCGGCCTCTTCGGGGGTCATCACCGGCTCGACGACCGGCTTGGCGACTGGCTGGCCCGTTGAATAGACAAGGGGCTGCGTCCCCGGCTGGCCCCCACGGGCCATGGCCTTGGTCCATCTCAACTTTAGGTCTCTGAGGTCAAAGATAGACATAATGGTTGACACCTGATTGGGTTTTAAATCATATTCCGTTCCGCATTCGACCGCGGGAGTAGCTCAGTTGGCTAGAGCGTCGCGTTGCCATCGCGAAGGTCGAGGGTTCGAGTCCCTTTTCCCGCTCCATTCTCTCTCTTACACAACATCGTCATTCTGAGGACGCAGCCCCGTCATTCTGAGGGCGCAGCCCGAAGAATCCTCTCTTCCTCACCGGAAAAGATCCTTCGCCTCCGGCTCAGGATGACGTGTCGCCCCGTCACAAATTCGCCACACGCACGTTCACGATATTCGCCAGCGCCGCCAATGATTTTACATCAATCGCCGCACGGTCCGCGTCCACCTTGATCAACGCCATGGCCTTGCCACCCTTGCGATTCCGGCTCAGCTCGAAACTGTCGATGTTGATCCCCTTGGACGCCAACCAGTGCCCGACGTCCCCGACCACACCCGGTTTGTCGTGATTCTCGACCATGATCAACGTTCCACTGGGATCCGTCTCGAACTGAAAATCATTGAGTGTCGAGATCCTCAGGTAACTCTCGTCAAACACAATGCCGCCGACCATGAGCGACTTCCCGCCCGCCCCGGTCAACGTCACGCGCAGCGCCGACTTGTAACTGCGCGCCTCGGAATCCTCGACCTCGGCGACTTGCAACCCGAGTTTCTCGACGTGCGCCGTCACGTTGACAAAGGACACGTAGTCATCGACCACATGCGAGACAAACCCCTTCATCCAACTCAGCCGGATCAGGCTGTGATCGAGTTTCGCCAGATCGCCACGGTATCCGAGTTCCACGCGCGATGGATTGAAGTCGACCAGCTGTCCCATGAGAGCGCCGATCTTCTCGGCCAGCAGCGCGTAACTGCGCAAGAGCGCGTGGTCAATGACGCCCACTTCCGGCAGGTTGACCGGGTAGTCGACGACGCCGCCCTCGATCGCCTTGAACACCTGCTCGACAATCGTTTCACCGATGGCCAGTTGCGCCTCATCCGTTGACGCGCCGATGTGCGGCGTCCCCCAGACGCACGGATGTTGCGCCAGGGCGGCCAGCGGTTTCGGTTCTTTCTCCCATGTGTCGATCCCGGCACCGGCGATCTGGCCCGACTCGAGGCGCTTCAACAAGTCAGCCTCGACAATGACGCCGCCACGCGCCGCGTTCAACACACGGCCGCCACGCGGCATCAGGTCCAAGATCTCGCCGTTGACCATGCCTTTTGTTTCCTGGTTCAACGGAACGTGAACCGTCAGGACATCCACGTTTTGCGCGAGTTCGCGCAGGCCGGCGCACGGTTTCGCCCCGTGGCGCTCAAACACGTGCGGCGCGATGTACGGATCGTACGCGAGCACCTGCATGTCCAGTCCGTGCGCGAATTTCGCGACGCGGTGACCGACGTTGCCAAGGCCGACGATGCCGATGCGCAGTCCACGCGCCTCGTGTCCCGTGAACCGGTGCCGGTCCCACCCGCCTTTTTTGATCGTCTCCTGCGCCTGCGGGATGTTGCGCAGCATCGCCAGAAGAAGTCCCAGGGTCAGTTCCGCCGCGGAATTGGTGTTTTTTCCCGGGCAGTTGATCACCAGGATTCCACGCGTCGTCGCGTAGTCGATGTCGATGTTGCCGACCCCGACCGCCGCGCGCGCGATGACGCGCAACTGCGGCGCCGCGTCGATGACTTCCTTGTCGACATCGGTTTCGCTGCGGGTGACCAGGACATGCGCGTCTTTCACGAGCGTCATCAACTCGGCACGCGCGCAATCGGGATGATAATGGATGGCGTACCCGCGCCCGCCGCCGTGGGACTTGAACGCGGCCAGCGCCCGTTCATGCAAGGCGCCGGTGATGACAATGTTGGTTTTCATGGGCGGGCGACCTTTTTGGCGTTGCGATCGTGACTCATGGCGCTACAGCCGCGCTGGCTCCATCTTGACGCTGCCCTTGTGGTTCTCCGCGCGTTTCTGCCCGGGCTTGCCGATCTGGAACGATTTCGACGCGGTCAGGTCACGCACCACGCCGTCCGATTTCTTGCCCGCGGAATATGCAAGGGAATTGACCGCGAAATTCCGCGCGAGTTTCTTGCGGAAACTGAACCGGGCCTCCGACCCCGCCGGCAATTTCAAGTTGCGGCGCCACGTGCCAAAGCTGTCGGTAACGCCCACTTGTTGCGCGGGACCTTGCGCGGTTTCCATCCACACTTCCGCGCCCGCCACCGGGTGCCCTTGCGCGTCGATGGCGCGCACGTCGAACATGGCGGAATTCACCGGACCTGGCCGCGTGAACGCCGCCCACGCCCCGGCCGATGCCAGCAGTGTCGCCAGCGCGATGATGATTGAATTACGGAGTTGGCTTGTCATGATATTTTCATGCTAGCCAGCGCCGCGATCACAAAAAATGGGCAGAAAAATGCCGGTCAGAATTTGCCCGGCGTGGTCAAGACAGGATCCTCTCCTCAAAACACGCTGGAACAGTTCCGCGCCGGGCGCAGGGCCTCGCAGCGCGTCCGCGCCGCCTCGACGTCCTTTTGCGTCATGGGTTTGACGCTGACCGGCTTAAGGCGAAACCGGTTCTTGGTGGTGACCACGACGTCAGCCTCGACCATGTACAACTGGTCCGTCTGGGTCCACGCGTTCTCGCGCCCGATCAGGACAACCCGCAACGCCTCGCCCTTCGATACCATGTTGCCCCAAGTCTTTGTCCGCGCGTCGCTGTCGCGTAAATCAACCGAGAATCCCACATCCGACTCGCCCAAAGACGGAATCTCCCAGAACTGGACGATAAACGGTGTGTACGCGCCCACCAGGGATTCCATCGGAATCCCGAACTCCTTGTGCGCCAATTCTTTTAGGCTCTGGGAGTCAGGCGGAACCATCGGGCAATCGTTGGCTACAATGAGCTGCACCAGTTTCGGGCGCAAGTAATTCGTCCCCTTCCAGTCCACCCGCCCGTCGCCGCCCGAGCACGGGATTCCCATGGCCAGCCATGGCGAAGTGAGTTCCATGCCGGGAGTGTTGTCGCGCGTCGTGCAGGTCCGGAATATTTTCGTGACGACGTAATTGCCCACGGCGCTGGAAAACGGCGGCGCGATCGCGACGGAGCCATCGGCACCGGGGTAAACTT
>Ga0214921_10001005_pt1 | contig 49217 bp, 42 predicted proteins | sample LL1505_MetaG_FD_177992 | JGI IMG/M metagenome (GOLD analysis project Ga0214921, IMG submission 177992) | Freshwater microbial communities from Lake Lanier, Atlanta, Georgia, United States - LL-1505 | ecosystem: Environmental > Aquatic > Freshwater > Lake | place: USA: Georgia | collected... | reverse complement strand
GCATGAAGCAAACTATAATAGCTACAATGCAAGTCTCTGGCATTGGAGCCAATGATGTAATTGTCACAACGGTTAAGCGCCAAACCTATTATGAATCTCCACTGCACGTTAAAGACGAGGTCGTCTCTTATAATGCATTGACACATAATATGCGAGTACTGTATGCCGACCGGCACTTCCCGACAACAAAGCACAAAGCGGCAATCTATGTATGGCAAAACCGCCACCTAGTCGAAATCTTCTTTCTCTACATCGACGGCGACGATACCATGGTTGGAAGCCTATCAAAATATCTCCATGAACTGCATTGTAGCCAAATAGATTGCCGTTGCCATGACAACTGCAAAAAATCATAGTTACCGCGGTGAATTGCAATTGTTGAATTGCAATAGTTGAATTGTTTAAGTATTTGTTTTGCCGTGCGGCGGGGCGGTGAATTACATTTTTTTCTTTGAAAATGGAGTTTCGCGCCCCGCCGCGGCGAGGACACATTTGCCACGGTGAATTGCAAAAGTCTTAACTATCCGGACAAAATGCGCATACAAGTATAATGGTTCCAGAAACTACAGTTATCGGCGCGGCTTTAATTATACTGTGCATATTCGCATTGTACGCAATAACTAGGGCTGCGCGGCGCGGTCCCAGCGCTCCAAAGATGGATCCACCGGTAAGTCCTCAGATAAGCTCACCCGTAAGTCCTCAGATAGGCCCACCTGTAAGTCCTCAGATAGGCTCACCTGTACGTCCTCAGATAGGCTCACCTGTAAGTCCTCAGATAGGCGCACCTGTAAGTCCTCAGATAGGCTCACCTGTGAGTCCTCAGATAGGCTCACCTGTAAGTCCTCAGATAGGCTCACCTGTAAAAAAATCTTTACAGGAGGGCCCGCTGCAAACGCCGGCGCACACGCCGGCACAAACGCCGGCGCAAACGCCGGCGCAAACAGCGCAGCAAGCCCACGCACAGCAAGCCCACGCGCAGCAAGCCCACGCACAGCAAGCCCACGCGCAGCAAGCCCGCGCGCAGCGAGCCCACGCGCAGCGAGCAATTAAGCGCAAAGTCGCGGCTACGGTCGCAGTCGTGGCGGTGGCGGGGGCGGCTGCGAGTGTTGCTGCGACCGCAGCTGCAACCGCTGCAGCTGGCGCGTCGGGCGCCGCACTGCTGGCGGCGCCCGCGGTTGCGCACGCGTCACTGGCGGCGCGCGCGGCTTCGGGCCTGAATGCGGCGTGGGGGTTTATATGGGGGCAAACCACAAACACCCTGAAATCGAACTTGGGTTCGCACATATCTAACACGGTGTCTAAAACGGTTTCTAGTGTACAAAAGCATACGACCGCCGCAGCCACCCCCGGGGCGGCCGCAGCCGCCACCGGGGCAGCCGCAGCCGCAACCGGGGCAGCCGCAGCCGCGGCCGCCCCCGCAGCCGCCACCGGGGCAGCCGCAGCCGCCACCGGGGCCGCCCCCGGGGCTGCCCCCGCAGCCATTGAATTTGAAGAAACGGTGCTATCTCTCCCTGTCCGCATCGTGCGGATACCAGCGCACGATGGAGTGCCTGAGTCTCACCGAGCCGAACTATCCTTACCGAAAGCTGCGTAAAAATAGCTATCTTGAAATGAATTTTTTAAAGTAGTGGTACACCATGCGTCGCCATTTAACTTTAAGTACAGATGATTCGCCCCCTAAAAAGGTCCCCAAGCACTTGCAAACGCGCTCTCCGGCACCTTTGTCGCCGGCGTCACCTGCGCCTGCGCCACTGTCGCCGCAATCATCGCCCTCCACTGTATTATATTCATCGCCGATTCGGCCATTAACGCAGGCGCAAATGGATGCAATGAATTGGGAAGTTGTGCATACGCCCAATGTACGCCCTGAACCACAAACAGATACTGTGGTGACGACGCCGCGGGGGTCCTGTAGTTGTTGCGACAACTACTGCCCGTTGTTTAACATTTGTCTACGGTGTGTGGCCCCCGAGTCTATTAACACCCCCCTCGCGCCCGGGCACCCGAACTCAGCTATGGGGACCTGTCCTGTTTGCCGAGAGGTCGTGATTGCGGCAACCCACCAGTGTCCGGGAAAGCCTCAATTGTCATATAATCGCAACCTCCTAACGGAGTTTGAAAAATAAGTATAATTTAGTTAGCTGCCTCAATTCGGAGAATTGAGCATGAGTTAAGTCTCAAGCTCAATTTTTCGAATTGGGGCTGCGGCGATTTACAAAACAATTGACACATTTGCGATTCACCGCGGCCCCAATTCGAAGAATTGAGTTAGCGCCCCGCCGCGGCGAGCGGCAATTTTAAAAGATCGGTTCGACCAAGATCGGCAGCTGGCGGAAGTCTGTCGTGCCGAGCTCGCGGCCGTCGCACTGGATCGTCCAGCCGTTGTCGGAGGCGGCCTCGTACTCGCCGTCCTCGAGGTCGTACAGTTTTAGCTCCCCGGCGATGTCGGCCGCGCTGAGCGCCGACTCCACCTCGAACGCGATGGCAAAGCGCCCGTCGACCCAGCGGGCGCCCCCCGCCCAGGCCGCCGCCGAAACCGAGTCGGCGACGTACCGGACGAACTCGGCGGCCGGGATCTGCCGCACGCGGGCCTCGACGGCCGCCAGCGGCGGCAGCCGCAGCCGGCAGACGCAGCTGAGGTCGCCGCAGGCCGCGCCGCCACCTGCGGCGCCACCCGCGGCGCCGCCTTCGTCTTCGTCTTCAGACATAACGCCCCGGTCTTCAAAACCGTCGAGGTCGCCGCAGAACGCGAGCGAAAGGGTCACCCGATACTTCATGGCTATAATCGTTCTGTGTACTTTCTTCAATTTAGTGATTATGTTTTTCGATGAAATATATTCCAAAACTATACAATGGGTGGTTTGATTAGTTCGTCGTCTGCAGGTGCAACTGCACGTGCAACTGCACCTGCACCTGCAGTTGCAACTGCACCTGCAACTGTACCTGCATCTACAGTTGCGTATGTAGATGCATTGGCATCCGGGCAACGACCAATCGGACCCCGGCCACCCACACCTGGAATTTTACTTGCTGAATCTGGGAATATTACTTTGGGTGGTTGGCGCGCACCCGCGCCCGCACCCGCAGCTGAATCTGGGAATATTACTTTGGGTGGTTGGCGCGCACCCGCGCCCGCACCCGCAGCTGAGATTGTGAATTTTGGGGATATTACTTTGGGTGGTTGGCGCCCACCCGTACCCCCATTATCCAAAGATCGCTGGGTTATGGAAAATAACAAGCTTCATGGGGTGATTGCTGGCAATCGCTTTCAAGTGTGGTGTTCAACAATGCTAAGTAGGTGGGCGTATTTCAACCAGATGCCGGAACAGTCCAGACTTCTCCGATGGCAATCTGAACAGGAGTGGGTTCGGCGCGCGATACTTATATGTGTGCTAGGCCGGGAGCCGTTTGGGAAAGAAGTCGAAGATCCGTTCACATATCTCAACTACAACTACAAAGAGCTGCAAATGCAAATGCAAATGCAAATGCAAAATAAAGACCCGTCTGTTATCTTACGCGGGTACCAATGCAACCAATCGAGCTTAGATCGTACTAGCACTATTTGCACGCCTTTGAAGTAAACAAGCCTTTATTTTTTACCGTCTACACAATTGCAATTCACCGCAAAGAATTGAGGGACAAATCGATAAGCGAAAACAATGCCATTTTTGCATTCTATTATATTTGCAATTCACCGCGACAATTATGGGGACAAATCGGTAAGCGAAAACGATGCCATTTTTTGCAATCCAATGCATTGGATTGCAAAAAATGGCATCGTTTTCCCAATTCTGAAAGAATTGAATTGGCGCCCCGCCGCGGCGAGCGGTAATATTGGAATGCAAAAAATGGCATCTTTTTCGCTTACCGGTAAGTTTCGCGCCCCGCCGCGGCGAGCGGCAACATTCTCTCCAGGGCGATGCCCAGCGAGGAAGCGAGTCATCTCGCCGCCAACGCTGGGCCCAAATCTTTATTTCTCAGTGTATGCGCGGACGTTTTAAATTGAAAAAACAGCATTAATCCATATAATTCCAGGGTTGCCACAAATGGCGTCAAACGGTTCTCGTTGGCCTAGAACACAGCACAAGTGCAGCTGCTGCAAGTGCGATGCTCGTCTGGGAGCGGCGAACGCGGCAAATTGGCGCGCCGCCCCCAGACGCCGCTGCTTAGGCTGCTCCCCGCGCGTCTTCGCCTGGCGCGAATCGGAGTTTACGCGCGCCCTGCCCCAGGTGCGGTATGCGGGCGCGTCGCCCGCCAACCCCAATGCCTGCGAAATCGTTAACGACCGGGTGCGCGCCAGTGCCGCCCGGCAGCGGTGGCGGCGGCTCATCGAAGCGGCCGAAGCGGCCACGATGACCGCAGATAGTGCTGTCGGTGCACCAGCTCCGGTTGCGCGGGGCTGGTGCACCGACAGCACTATCTGCGCCGCGGTCGGGGCGTTTTGGCCACCGGCCGGGGCGTTTCGGCCACCGGCCGGGGCGTTTCGGCCACCGGCCGCCCTAGAACGAATTGGCTGGGCCGCAAACGTCATCGAGCTCGCGGCCAGCGGCAATTGGGTAACTGACGGGGCCCTCGCGCTGTTCTCGCACCTCCGCTACCTGCACGTCTGCGACTGCCCCAACTTAAGCGGCGACTTGTCGTCGCTGCCGCTGCGCGAGCTCCGCGCGGCCTGCTGCCACGGGGCGCGCCTGCGCATCCCTCCCCAGCTAGACCTCCTAGCGCTATCGCACACCCCGATAGACCCCAAGCTCATCCGGGGGATAAAAAACGTGCAACTTCACCACATCGGCTGGTTCGGCCCGGTGGACCTCGCGGGCCTCGGGGGCGGGGGCGCCGCCCTGACGTACCGGCGCGCGGGCGCAGGCGCGAGTGCGGGCGCAGGCGCGAGTGCGGGCGCAGGCGCGAGTGCGGGCGCGGGCGCCCACGCGCCCGCTGCCCTTTATTCTCGCTTGGCCGACGTCTTGCCGATCGTGGCGGACTGTATCGACGACGAGTCTAGCGCGCCGCTTCGGGTCGCGTGCGGCCTGGGCGGCGAGTTTGCGCCCGCCGACCTCTTGGACCGCCTCGACCTGACGCCCTTCACCGATTACTGTTGCGGCAGCTGCCAGTCCGACCAAGTGCAAGTGTGCTATCACGACCGCCACCCGCCGAGCAGCTTCAGCGAATATGCATTCAGCGAATACTCATTCTGCGACTGCCACGTCTCCGGGCCGTGGTACCGGGGGCTCGCGGCCGTGTGCGCGCGCTCGCTGACCCTCGGCGACTGGCCCGTCAGCGCCGAAGAACTGCAGCGCCTCGCGCCGGACCTCGTCCACTTCGACGGCGCGTGCACCGACTGGCAGCGCGGGCTAGATGGGCTGCGCCTGCGCTCGCTCGCGCCCCGCGGCCATGGGGTCGAGTACAGGTTTGACGTCGGCGCGCTGGGCGCGCTGCCGGGCCTGCGGCGGCTCGACCTCCGGGGGGTCGAGCCCGTCGGCGACCCGGCCGCGCTGTCGCGCCTCTCCCTCCTCGACTGGTGCGCGTTCTGACCGCCGCGGCCGCCTTTTTGGGCGCGCGCGACCTCACCCTGGCGCGGCGGCCTCACCGCCGCCGCGCCGCCACGATGGGCCCCGTCTCGGGCCCCCCCGGCGGCCACATCTCGTCGGGGAGGAGCAGCGCGCCGTGCTGCCGCGCCAGCAGCGACCAGATCGCCTGGTCGTGCCGGTGGTCGTGGAAGTCCGGCGCCTCGGGGAGGGGCGCCGCGTCCGGCGGGGGCGCGCGGCCGGCGTCGGCGACCGCCAGCTGCAGCGAGGGCGTGTCGTCGAGGAGGTGGTAGCCGTGGGCGCAGCACAGGCGGTGCCACTCGGCGGCGAGCGCGCGGGTGGCGGGGCCCGCGCGCACGAGGAAGGCCGTCGCCGCCACCTGGCCGGCGGCCCCGTCGACGGGGCCGCGCGCGGCGAGGGCGGCCATCGCCGCCGCCTTCGTCCAGCGGCGCTGGGGGTGGGGCATCTCGAAGGCGAGGACGCCGCTGGGGTGGGCGGCGGCGAGCTGGACGTACTCGGCGAAGCGCGCGCGCTTCGCCGCGTCGAGGGCGCAGCCGGCGTCGGCGTAGACGAGGACGTCGCCGTCGGCGAGGCCCTCGAGGGCCTGCGCGACGAGCCAGCTCTTCCACAGCCAGAGGCCGCCGCCGCGGGGGCGGGCGCGCACGAACGCGCCGTGGGCGGCCCAGAAGGGGGTGCCGACCAGGTCGGCCTCGCGCACGGCGCGCACCTCGTCGAAGGGGAACGCGGCAGCCTCGGCGGCGAGCGCGGCGAGCGCCCGCTCGAAGACGGCGTTCGCGTATGACAGGAGGACGACGCGCATATATAGTTTATACTTTTGAAATGATGTCTTTCTAAGTTTGCATTTTTGCCGCTCGCCGCAGCAAGGCGCCAACTCAATTCTGAAAGAATTGAAATTAGCGCCTTGCTGCGGCGAGCGGCAAAAATTTATGGTGGTGAAAAAAAAAGATCTCATATACGATTGCAATTCACCGCGACACTTATGGCGCCAATTCAATTCTTTCAGAATTGGGAAAACGATGCCATTTTTTGCAATCCAATACAGTGGATTGCAAAAAATGGCATCGTTTTCCCAATTCTGAAAGAATTGAATTGGCGCCCCGCCGCGGCGAGCGGCAACGATGACTTAACTCGTGATTGTTTTTATTCTAGTCGTTGCGCTATGTGCTATTAGCGCGACTTGCACAGCTTGCACAGAATGCACAGATTGCGGCGCGAACGCGCAAATGTTCGCGCCGCTCCACAGGCGGCGGCTCAGAAGACCGGCTTGTCGACTACATGTTGCAAACAGATGAATTCGATAGGAACCCCGAATTCAGCAACGTAATAAGCCGTTACCTCGATGCCGATGCGCATGCTACGATTGCGAATCACCGCGACCCCAATTCGAAGAATTGAAGGGGACAAATCGGTAAGCGAAAACGATATCATTTTTGCAATCCAAGGCCTTAGATTGCAAAAAATGATATCGTTTTCGCTTACCGGCAAGAGTAGCGCCCCGCCGCGGCGAGCGGCAACGATGCGGGGCCTAACCGATAAAGATATCGACGCGATCCGGTGCGCTGTGAATGGCGACGATTCTACCTACGCGCGCGACCAGGGTGCTGCGCCTGTCGAAAGCAAGGCGGAAGCAATCCGTCGTGCGCTGGAGACCCTGTGCGTTAACGTCAGCGCAGCCCCCCCAGCCGATCCAGCCGAGGTCGCCCAGTTCATCGAGATGTTCTTGGCGCTGTCGCCAGGATCCAGAACGCGCGTCTTGCTAACCCAGACACTAGTCCAAGTCAAAGAATTGAAGAGCGCCGTCAGCGCGCCGACTGCCGCGCTGGCGGCCGCGCCGACTGACATACCGGCGGCCGCGCCGACTGACACGCCGCCGGCGGCGCTAGCGGCTGCGCCGACTGACACGCCACCAGCCGCACTGGTGGCTGCGCCGCCGGCCGCGCTGGCGGCTGCGCCGACTGCCGCGTCACTAAGCACAAACGAAAAAATAATATAAGCCACCGCTCCCAAGCTTTTTTTTGTTCTAGTATTATATTTTATAATATATATCTTATACGATCATGAGTAATTGGTGGCAGCAATGGTTGCAACAAGTTGAAGCTCGCGAGCGGGGCGCCCCGCCGCGGCAAATAATGCGGGTCAACAGGGAACCATCTAGGACTGTGGAGCCGTGGAGTATGTCGGGAAGAAACTTCTACTCAGCCCCAGTTGAAGCCCGCCGCGGCGAGCTACAAGTGCAGCCACAATGGTGGCAACAAAATGAAGCCCATAACCGCTGGTCGCAGGAATGGTACAGGCGCGAACAGCAAGCCGAAGCCCGCATGCTGGCAATGCCCAAAGACCACTGGGTCATCGAAAATGACACCCTTTCTGGGGTGTTTGACGGGCACGCGGTCAACATGTCGAAAAAGGACGCCCAAGACTTCTGGGAAAAGATAAACAAGATGTCGATCGCGCAGAAGCGCGACTACTGGGCCTCGCAGCCGACGTGGAAGCGGCGCGTGACCCTCGTGATGGTGCTCGGCCGGGAGCCGATGGCGCACGAGGTCGCGGAGCCGTTCTTCCTCGCGCCCCACATGCAAAGTCGCGAGGAGCGGTCTCCTGTCATCTTATATGGGTACAACTGTTCTCAGCGCGCAGATCGTAGCACAATATGCATGCCGTTGAAGTAATTGCCGCTCGCCGCGGCAGGGCGCTAATCTTGCCGCTCGCCGCGGCGGGGCGCTAATCTTGCCGCTCGCCGCGGCGGGGCGCTAATCTTGCCGCTCGCCGCGGCGGGGCGCTAATCTTGCCGCTCGCCGCGGCGGGGCGCTAATCTTGCCGCTCGCCGCGGCGGGGCACAATTTTTCACCATCCCATAACTTCAATTTCTTTGAAATTGGACTTATAACAGATCGGCGACGACCCGTTCTCATCAGCAAGCATATTTGACTACTTTTTTCGCAATCCGCGATAATGGATTGCGAAAAAAGTAGTCAAATAAGCTTGCCGGTGAAAGTGCGCTATCGCCAATCTGTTTTCCCAATTTTCAATTTCTTTGAAATTGGGAATTGAGTTTGCGTAATGTCTACAAGTGAGGGGGGCTGTGCAATTCTGAAAGAATTGAATAGACTTTGCGCTTTGCCGCGGCAGGCGGCAAACGGCAACCTTAGACCAAGATCCACTCGCCAGGGCAAATATCTCGCGAGCGGGCGAGCGAGGCCTCGTCGCTGCCGAACCAGACGCGGGGGGCGACAACTGTTTGCGCCCGCGACGGCGCGTCCGATGGCGCGTCCAAGACATCGCACCGCTTAAGGTAGGCGCCCCACCAGCTGAAGGAGCTGTTGGCGATCACGTGGTGGTCGCAGCAGGACATGAGCAGCATCTCTTCCCAGTCGGCGAGCGCGCTCGAGGCGCACTCGTGCGCCGAAACGAACTCGTGCGCCGAAACGCACTCGCGCGCCGCCACGAACTCAACCGCGGGGAACCCGCTGCGCAGCGCGGCGACCCAGTGGTCGATGATAGTCTGGTCCTCGAGCTCGTAGAAGTAGATGACGCGGCGGGCGCGCGGCGCAGACTTGTCTGAAGACTTGTCTAACTCCGCAATAAGGGCACCCAGCGCCGCCCAGTAGTAGTCGCAGCGGAGCACGTGCGACGCCTGCCACTTGTAGTCGCCGAGGCGGAAGTGCAGGCTGATGGTTTCGGGCGCTTCGGGCGCGCTTGGCGTTCCGCCAAGCACACTTGGCGCAAACGCGGGCGCGCACTGCGCGCGCACGGCGGCGCGCAGGTCGGCGAGCCGCAGGTCGGCGGCGACCGCGGCGAACTCGGCGCCGAAGTAGCGCGCCGACTGGAAGAAGCCGAGCAGGGTGTCGGCGCCGGCGGGGACCTCGGCGAAGGTGTGGGCGGCCTCCTGAAAATGGGCGCGGCCGGCGCGCCCGACCTCGATCGCGTCGCACTCGGCGGTGCCCGGCACCGCCGACGGCGCGGCGGCGAGCAGGCTGTCCCAGTAGGCGGCGCGGTAGCCGTAGGCGGCGTCGCGGCGGAAGAGGGCGGGCCGCCCCTGGCGGCGGGCGTGGGCGAGCGCGCTCACGACGATGAAGAGCTGGTTGCCGAGGCCGTCGCGGACGGTGGCAGTGACGGGAGTCGCCGGCTTTGCCGTCGCCGGCGCAGTTGCAGTCGTCGAATATGCCATATCAATACGCGAGGTATAGTCCAAAAAGGATTCGGCTGCCATGTAATGGCAACTAATGTTGCAATTCACCGCGACAATTATGGGGACAAATTTATAAGCGAAAATGATATCATTTTTGCCGCTCGCCGCGGCGGGGCGCAAATCTTGCCGGTAAGCAAAAACGATGCCATTTTTTGCAATCCAAAGTATTGGATTGCAAAAAATGGCATCGTTTTTGCTTACCGATTTGTCCCTCAATCCTTTGCGGTGAATTGCAATTTTCGCTTACTTCAATTCGAAGAATTGAATTAGCGCCTCGCCGCGGCGAGCGGCAAATGTTGCCAGTTAACAGAATCAGTGCGTATCGAGAAGTAGGCCCCAGAGTCTTGTCCGACAAACACGCTGTCGGGAAAGTTATAGACGTCGCCCCACAGGTGCCGCAGCAGCTCGGTCAGGAGCGCGGGGCCCGCACATGCACTTGCACTGTCCGGAGCTGCGCCGGCGGAGCGCCGCGCGATGTTGGCGGCGCAGAGGTTGAGGAGGGAGCGCAGCAGGGGGTGCTGTGCGCGCGCGACCAGCATCCGCTGACAGAACAGGCCCGCCCCTCCGCGGGTAACCACCATGTCGTCGGCCGGCTCGATGAGCGAGTCCAGGGGCACGCGCAGGACACAGTCGGCGTCGAGGTAGACACCTCCGCGCTTGTACAGAACCGCGTACCGCCACAGGTCAGCGCGCGCATCGCCGGCCTGCTGCCAGAACGGGAGCAACTCGGGGAACTCTTCCCGGAAGAACCGTTCGACGGTGGCGCCGTCGAACAGCTCGAACTCATAGGTGGGGTTCAGCGCCATCATGTCTTGCCGCGCCTGCGCCACCGCGGGGGGTAGCGCCAGCGAGTCCCAGGCCTGGAGCACGCGCCGGCAGATATGGGGGCGGAGCCGGGTGGTGTGGGCGGGGTGGACGAACGGCCACCCCCGGAGGTCGATGCGGGGGCGGAACGGGTTGTTGTCGAAGTCGAGGCACGGTACCGGCAGCGGCGCTGTGTTGAGCGCGGCGCCGCAGAGGTCGGCGCGCAGGAGCGTCAGCTCGACGACAGACGGGACGCCCGCGACCCCGGGCGCCACGGGCGGCGCGAAGGCGCTGCAGTTGTTCGCGTGCGCGTGGACGACGCGGTGGGTGCGCGTGAGCTTCCCAACCGCCGCGATCTTTTCGGCGCGAGAGGCCAGCCAGCTATCGTCCCAGAGGCCGTGCAGCTCGATCGCGATCTGTTGCGCGTTAGCGAGCAGCGCCTCGGGCACGGCGTTCAGCCACGCCCACTCCCCGCCCTCAATGTCCATCTTCAGAAACACTTTTTTGTGAGCCCCGAGCAGCGCGAACAGGTTTTCTTCGGCGGCGCCGACCCCGATGTTCCGCTTGCAAAACTCGATCTGCGCCGGGAAGGCGGCGGGGCGGTCCACGGTGCCGTCAAAAGCGGCGCCCGCCACGCCGTGCTGCGCGACGAACGCGGCGTCGAAGCCGAACTCGTCCGAGATGCCGCAGGAGATCAAGAAATCGTAGTCGAGCCCCGCTGCGATCACGTACCCGCCGTCGGAGGGCTTCCCCAGCCGCTGCTTCGGGCGCCCCGGGTCGTACACGGTGAGTAAGTGGGCGGGGTCCCGCTCCACCAGGCCGCGGACCTCCATTATTGCGTGTCGGTTACGTGTCCAAATATTGCAATTCACCGCGACCTCAATTCGAAGAATTGAAGGGGACAAATTTGTAAGCAAAACGATATCGTTTTCGCTTACTCCAATTCTTCGAATTGAATTAGCGCCCCGCCGCGGCATCTGTTAGCTACTTTCCATCAGAACTCGACCCACAGGACCGAATGGTAATTCAACTGCGCCCCCTGCTCGAAAAATAAAGCAGTTTATCAGCAACCATAATCGCAGAACTGTTTTTCGGTGTCGGAGAAACTCCCGTACTGGTAGCCGCAGGTCGGCGGCGACCGCGGTGAACTCGGCGCCGAAGTAGCGCACCGACTGGAAGAAGCCGAGCAGGGTGTCGGCGCCGGCGGGGACCTCGGCGAAGGTGTGGGCGGCCTCCTGAAAATGGGCGCGGCCGGCGCGCCCGACCTCGATCGCGTCGCACTCGGCAGTACCCGACGCGGCCGACGGCGCGGCGGCGAGCAGGCTGTCCCAGTAGGCGCCGCGGTAGCCGTAGGCGGCGTCGCGGCGGAAGAGGGCAGGCCGCCCCTGGCGGCGGGCGTGGGCGAGCGCGCTCACGACGATGAAGAGCTGGTTGCCGAGGCCGTCGCGGACAGCGGCAGTGACGGGGGCAGACACAGGTGCAGACACATGTGAAGACATTATATACAAAAAAATAAGCATTTAATCTAACATATGACATTTTCAAGAAGGACGTCGCCCCCGTAATCGCACAGCACTCGAAATTGTGGGCCAATGAGTGCGAGCAACTGCGCCAGATTAAGCTGACCCTCATACAGCTCTTGGTTACAGTATTCTGTGTATAAATATTTGGTACGACGCAGTGTTTCTTGTGCGCCCGCGAACACCAAGTCTTCGGCACCTTGCACATCGACCCACATGAAGTCGATATGGGCGCCCTGAAGAGATTCAACATCATCTAGGCGGGCGCACGGCACTATGGCACTGGTGGGGAACGTAATCCATTTGTGTACGGCTAGGTGTCTGGTTGGCTTTTTTAGTGACGATGAGCAAGACCAATCATGGTCCTTTAGGTAATCATCAACAGCAAGAGGGGTCGAGTCGCCAGACGACTGGTAGAACATGATTTCACCATTTGTATTTGATAGCGCGGCCGCGTGGAGTTCACAGAACTTATCCACGCCGGCCTTGCGCATAACAGCAACATTCCGCGGGTCCGGTTCAAAACACACAATGCGAGATTGTGGATGCATTTGACGAAAATCGGCAGTATCTGTGCCAAAGTGAGCACCTATTTCTACAAATGTGTTAATTTTAAGTCTACGAATAAACTCCTTGATGAGCACCATTATAAAATATTAGTATCAAGTGCATTTATTTTTGTCCACGAATCGGGCGCACAGTCGCGTACGTCGAGAGGCAGGGCCGGCCCAAACCAGACAGACGGATAGCAAACTTTTTTAACGGCCGAATCGTTCAGGTACGCCCCCCACCAGCTAAATGTGCTGTTTGCGACAATGTGGTGGTCGCAGCACGACATTAATAGCATCTCTTCCCAATCAGCGAGTGGCGCCATATCAGCGACATCAATGAGCTGACAGGCGGGAAACGCCTGCCGTAACGGGTCGAGGATCAAATTGGCGGCCTCTCGGTCGGCGCGCTCATAGAAACAGTACACGCGCGCGCCGGCGCGCGCGCTAATATATTCGAGCGCCCTATGGTAGTAGGCATAGGGCAAGAGGGGGTGACACTCTTGCAAAGCCGCGTAGTCGCCGATCCGGAGGTGCAGACTAATGCGCGGCCGGTCGGCCGCGCCACTCTGGTCCAGAAGGGGCGCTAGCTGCGCCCGGAGAGGGGCGAGCCCCAGTCGCCGAAAGATGTCGACAGCAAACTCTTTAAAATACAATTCTGACTGAAAGTACCCTTCTAAACAATCGGCGTCGCTGGGGATTTCACAGAATGTATGGTGCGGTTCGCGGAACACGACTTTCGGCGGTGGTCCGTCGGCCTGCGCGAGATCCGCGATGTTTGCAAAAATGCTACCCCAATAGCTAGGGCGCTTGCCGTAGCTGCTTTGTGCGAGAAACCAGGGTTGCTTGCCATGGCGTTGGGCGTGCGCTAGCGTTGCGCATACGATAAACAGCTGGTTGCCAAGCCCTCCGACAATGACGCCTGTCACGCTCATATGGGATCTATTTCAGGAAGGTCTAATATGCAACTTAGCGGCCGCGGCGACGCCTGCTCGCAATGGCCAACTATATGCAAAGTGCACTGTGCAAGCGCGTTATACATATAGTTGCAATTCACCGCGACTCCAATTCTTCGAATTGAATTAGCGCCCCGCCGCGGCGAGCGGTAATACTGTGTGTGGGAGCTTAATGAAATAAACTTTGCGATGACTATCACTTGTGGATGAAAATTTGCTTATCCAGCGGCAAGCTCTACAATATTCCTAAAATACTGACCCACAATCAGATCCACAAGACATCGGCATTGAATGCCAAGGGCGTGAGTAACGAGCCTCTCCGTGCATGGTATAGATCACAAATCGATACAAAATTACAATTGGAGCCTAATTATATATTGTAATAACAATGCCCAAGCTCACTAATAGTGAAATTCAGCAGATGATGATCTTACCTTGTGATGAGTTTGTAGAAACAGGCACATACTTAGGAGAGACAACCGAGGTTGCTGCCCAACTATTTTCCCGCGTCACGTCAATAGAGCTCTCGCCAGCTCTCGCCGAGGCCGCGGCGAAGCGCCTCTCCGTTTACCCACAAGTTCAAATAATTGAAGGGGATAGTGCGGCGCATCTACCTAGGATTTGTCGCGAGCTGGGACGCCCCACGTTCTTCTGGCTAGATGGTCACTGGTCCTGTGGAATCACTGCTCGAGGATCTGTCGATGTCCCGCTTCTTGCAGAAATCAATGCGATTGTTCAGGGCTGCGCGCCTTCGTGTATTATCGTAGTTGATGATGCCCGTTTATTTGGCACAACTGTCGATTGTGACTGGTCTCTCATAACTAGGGAGACCGTGATTGCGGCAGCTGCACCGCGCGCGGTATCTGTTAGCTACTTTCCATCAGAACTCGACCCACAGGACCGAATGGTAATTCAACTGCGCCCCCTGCTTGAAAAATAAAGCAGTTTATCAGCAACCATAATCGCAGAACTGTTTTTCGATGTCGGAGAAGCTCCCGTACTGGTAGCCAAGGGGCGGCGCGCCGACGAGCCAGGTGTGCGCAGGCTGCAGCGCCTTCCAGCTCTGGTCAATCACGTTCCCGTGGCACGGGCCGCGCGCCGCCATGTCCGCGGCAGCCGCGCGGAAGTTCGCCAGCAGGGCCGGCGCGAACTTCCGCGCGACGCAGTAGCCGGCGGTGGTCTGGGCGGATGCAACCCGCAGCACTCCGGCAACCCCCGTCGCCACCGCGCTAAAGTCGGCGGACCCCGCCGCCATCAAGTACACGTCCCAGTCGGGGTGCGCCTCGAACGCGGCGCGCATCGCCGCCTGGTTCGCCGCGGGGTCCGCCGCGCGGAACGCAAAGTCGTCTTCGAACACGATGCAGGCCCGTGCGTCCGACGCGAGAAACAGCTCCAGGGCCTTGCAGTGGCTCAGGGCGCATCCGAACGCCCCCCAGGTGTGCGCGATTGCGTCGACGCGAGTGGCCCGGTCGGTCAACTTGACAATCTCCTGCAGAAAATGCTCGTTGCGGTCGGCCCGGTGGGCTAAATTAATGTAGTAGACGGAGTCTATGTGCTCCATTATAGTATTAAATATCGTAAATCTAAAATCACAAAAATAATAGAGCGTTCAGACTGCAATTGTATTGGATTGAAGATATCAGTTTCGCTTACCGATTTGTCTCCTTCAATTCTTCGAATTGGGGTCGCGGTAAAATGCAATAGTGGAGTATTCAGATTGCAAGCATAGTGAACATTGTCGCAGGGTAATTGCGCCGAAAGCACTGGAGCAGGTCGGCCAGTTCGGCTGCCGAATGCCCACTCGAGACCAGCGTCACCTCTGGGCTGCGCATCGCAGCCCGGAAGTTCTCGATGCGCGCGGCGTAGCGCGCGCGAAACTGCGCAAAGTCGTTCCGAATATAAAAGTCGTCGTCATCTTTTCCGGCGGCGAAGAGATGCGAGTGTGTAGCCCCCTCGTGGTTGAAGACAATCCCATACGTATTTGTGATATTACGCATGCCGGGCCCCGCCCGCGAGCAGTCGCCGTCGGCGTTCTCGCCATCGATCACAAATAACTCAAAGAACGATGTAAAATCGGTGTCAATTGCTTTGATTATGCTAATTGAGGGCGACACACATAAGTCGAAAGGACATGATAGTAACCGTTTTGTTTGGACAAATTTAGGTTGTGCTTTATGTGCCCCCGCGGGGCACAATTTGTGCCGATGCTGACATACATATTATTGCAATACAAATAATTGCCGCTCGCCGCGGCGGGGCGCTACTCTTGCCGGTAAGCGAAAACGATATCATTTTTTGCAATCTAAGGCCTTAGATTGCAAAAAATGATATCGTTTTCGCTTACCGATTTGTCCCCATAAATGTCGCGGTGATTCGCAATAATAGAATTCAAAATACAAATTTGTAATTTTGTCCCCAAATTTGCTGCTCGCCGCGGCGGCAAATTTACAATTTACAAACCGCCTAGGGACGCACGAGGTAGACCACGACGTCGAGAAAGGTGTGCGGGACCGCCGCCGCCACTTGGACGTAGTAGTCGCCGTCGCCCCCGCAGCGCGACTCCCACACGCCGCGGCCCGCCGCGGCGAACGGGACGACTCCACAGGGCGTCCCGATGTCGCCCGGAACAATTTCGGCGGCCTGCCGGGGGATGGTCTCCCCCGACGGCATCCGCATTTTTGCGATGTACAGGCGCGCAGGGTCGGCGCAGAGCGCCCGCAGCGCCGCGAAGGCCCCCGGCGCGTACGCGTCGTCGTCGTCGGCGTGCATGACGTAGGTCGTTTGCGGCGCCAGCCGCGCCTGGTACGCGTTGCGGATGCCGTGGCCCCAGAACCCCAGGTTCGGCACCTGGTCGATTAGCGCGATCGATTCGGGGTGCCCCTCGAGCCACTCGGGCTCGAGGCCCGAGCGGGCGCGGGCCTCGGGCCCGTCGAACACAACAGTGACTGCGTCGGCTGGCGAAAGCTCGCCGCGCAGGCTGTCGAGGAGCCGCCGCAGCGACGGCCGGCCGGCCGTCGCGATCAGCACGTGGAATGTAGGCATTATGGAAGCACCGCTGCGTCCTCAAATCGAAAAGTATTCGTCGCCGCCCGGGCACAGTGAGAGCCCCATCGGGCCGCGCCAGGCGCACCCGCCGGGGTCGCGGGCAAGCTGCGCCCGCGCTGCCCACAGCCACTCGACGCACTCGCCGGGGCGGGGCGTGTGGACCTCTCGGATGAGCCCCGCCCGCATTCCTATGAGGCCAGTGACGCAGTCGGCGCATGGATCTTCGGCCGGCGCGAGAAATGATCCAAATTTTACACAGCAGTCGCGGCCGGATTCGGCCGCGGCCAGCAGGCCCGCAAATATTGCCGCGGCCGGTAAGCTTGACCACAAAGTCTTCGGGGGCGGCCCCGGCCGCGCTGAGGGCCGCCCACACGTCGAGGAGCTCGACATGCCCCCTTGCCCACGAGGCCCTGGTTGATGCGCGTGTACAGCATGCGCGTGCGCCCGGCGACAGGGTCTGCGGCGGCAATCTCGTCGAGACACGTCGCCCGGGGCCCGTTTCCCTCGACGACCACGATAGTTGCATCGGCCGGCGCCAGTTCGTGGAGCCGGCCGACGCAGCGCGTATACTGCGTGTTGCGGGCTGGCGCGCCCGTCACGCACACGGTGACTACAAAAATCAGCATTGGTTATTTGCCGCGGCGAGCGGCAAAATTGGTAAGCGAAAACGATGTCATTTTTTGCAATCCAATACTTTGGATTGCAAAAAATGACATCGTTTTCGCTTACCGGCAAGATTAGCGCCCCGCCGCGGCGAGCGGCAAATATCGTCTGGGACTGCGGAGGGTTAGGCAACTCACAACTACGCGCAGCCACTGCCTATCTCGCCGCGTACCCACACCGCGTGCACAAAGTTGTGGCGGCGCACCAGGCGCCGCTGCTTGCGGGATTCTTGCCGCTCGCCGCGGCGGGGCGCAAAACTTGCCGGTAAGCGAAAAGATGCCATTTTTTGCAATCCAATATAATAGAATGTAAAAATGGCATTGTTTTCGCTTATCGATTTGTCCCTCAATTCTTTGCGGTGATTTGCAATTCTGCAAGCCTTGGAAAAAGGCGCCGACAGAAATCGCGCGCACAATTATTGCCGCTCGCCGCGGCAAATTTGTCCCTATAAATGTTGCAATTCACCGCGACAATTATGGGGACAAATCAGTAAGCGAAAACGATGCCATTTTTGCAATCTAATGTATTAGATTGCAAAAATGGCATCGTTTTCGCTTACCGGCAAGATTGGCGCCCCGCCGCGGCGAGCGGCAATTGTGCTAATCCGCTTACCCCATTTCTTCGAATTGCAAAATTTAGCCTGTTTGGTTAGATCGAGAAGTAATCGTCGCCGCCGGGACACAGGGAGAGCCCCATCGGCCCCTGCCAGGCGCCGATTCCCGGCGCCGAGAGCGCCCGCGACGCCCACAGCCACTCGACGCACTCATTTTCGCGGGGAGTTGGGATACCCTTTATCAGCGCCGCGCGCATCCCGATAAGCCCGGTGACGCAGTCGCACACAACGCTGTCTTTGGGCGCGAGGAATGAGCCGAACTTTACACAGCTGGAGACGCCTGCGGCGTCGCACTGCAGCAGCGCCGCAAACATCCGCGATGCGTCTTCGATGTAATAGCGGCCGGTCACTTTGATGACAAAGTCTTCCGGCGCTGCGCGCGCGGCGTCGAGCGCCGCGAACACGTCCAAGAGCTCTGGGTGGCCCTTGTTTTTTAGGCCCAACTGGTTGTTGTGGGTGTAGACGATTTGTGCCCGCTCTGCGAACGCGTCGAGGCTCGTCGGGCGCGGGCCGTTGCCCTCGACAATTACGATCTTGGAGTTGGCGCCCGCGCCGGCGCCGGCGCCCGCCGGCGCCAACTCCAAGATGCGCCCGATGCACCGCGCGTACTGCGCAGTGCGTACCGCACTTTGTGTGTCGGTCAGGCAAGTCGTAATCACAATAATCAGCATATTTATGTGTATTTGTATCTTTTTACAATTGCAATTCACCGCAAACTTCATTTTCAAAGAAAATGAGAAATTGAAGGCATCGTTTTCCCAATTCTGAAAGAATTGAATTTGCGCCCCGCCGCGGCGAGCGGCAACAATTAGTGAGAAGAAACTGCTATGATTATGTATCAGTACAGAAATTGGGAGGACCTCGCCGAAAGCGTCGCCAGCGATGACCTTGTGTTTGCGGGTGCCTGGAAACAGTCGGACACGTTGCACGATATGTTGGAGCACGTAAGCCCACAACAGGGAGCGCAGTTTCTTGCGCGCATCACCGAGAAATATCCAGCAATACTGCCGCTTACTGCGGAGCTGTGTCGTACAAATGACGAAATTGGGCAAACATTCTGCTACGACTTGGGGCTGAGCTGCCCAGTGGGCCCGACTTCTGTTCGCTATGTATTTCACGCGTGCGAGGTCTTGTCGCGAGCCGCCGAATTAAAGGCGCCCGCCAAAATAGTCGAAGTCGGGTGTGGCTACGGGGGGCTCGCCTTAATCATGAGTCTGCTCGCACCCCACTTCAAAGTTACGATCGACGCTTACTGCTTATACGACCTGCCGCAGCCGCAGTTGCTACAGCAGCGGTACCTCGCCGCTAGCGCCCCTCGATTGCCCGCTCGGTTTGGCAGTGGCGACTTTGGGGCCCTACTGGAGGGCTCTGGTTGGATTCTGGTGTCTGCTTACGGGATTGGTGAGTTTTCGCCAGAGATTGCCGACAAATATCTGGCAGAAATAGTCCCGAAGACAAGCGGGGGCTTCCTCGTTTGGAATACTCCCCGGCAGAGCCCCTTTCTTTCAACATTTTCTTCAGAAATTGAGTTTCCTCAGACTGGGGTTTGTAATCGGGTGATAACATGGTAATATTGCAATTCACCGCGACCTCAATTCGAAGAATTGGAGTAATCGAAAACAATGTTGCCGCTCGCCGTGGCGGGGCGCAAATTCAATTCTTTCAGAATTGGGAAAACGATGCCATTTTTTGCAACTTCAATTTCAAAGAAATTGGGATTGCAAAAATGGCATCGTTTTTGCTTACCAATTTGTCCCCATAAGTATCGCGGTGAATTGCAAATGTCATTTTCGATTACACTAATTCGAAGAATTGCAAATCTGTCGCGCAATATTGCCGCTCACCGCGGCGAGCGGCAATATTTAAGTTGGATAAAGGCACACTGCCTTATAATGATATTTATCATTGTCTGGGATGACACAAATACCGACCGGCTTGCTGCCGCGGTTGCCTACACGGCTGCCCACCCTTGTCGCGCAGTCAGTGCGACAGTGAACAGTGCGACAGTGAACAGTGCGACAGTGAACAGTGTGACGGCGAACGGCGCCGCCCTGGCCGCAGTGGTGCAGGCGCTCGCCGGCGCGCCAGCCGACATCGAGCGCGCAGTCGTGTGCAGCGCGGCGGTCGCCCTCGACTTCGACAATCTAGAAAGCGCCGCGCCTTTCGCGCACTTAGCGGCCACGCCAGACAGCGAAGTCATCGTCCTGAGCCGCCACGCGTGCGGCGCGCTGCTCGCGCACGCCGGCCTGCTGGACGCGGGCCTCGGCGTCGGCGCGATCCGCAAACTATTTGCGCCGGACACGCTCGAGTGGGTGCTCGCGCCGCCGGCTGGCGCCGGCGGCCCCCTCGCCGGCGGCGCAAGCGAGATTTGCCGCGCCGCCGACGCCGCGGCGTTCGCTGCGCTCCCGCGGCCGGCGGTCTGCGCCGCCGGGGCGCCCGGCCGCTTCGGCAACCAGTTCATCCGGCACCTGTTTGTCAGCGCGCTCGCGCAGCGCTGCGACCTGCGCGCGGCCTACTCGCACGGCGCCGAGCTCGCGCGCCTGGGCCTCCCGCTGTACACAGGCGCGCGCTGGTTCGCCGCCGCGCCGGCAGCCGCCACTGAGGCCGAGGTGCTCGCCTGGGTGACCGGCGCGGCCCCCTTCCCGGACACGTGCGTCGACGTGCGCAACGACAACTGCTACTGCCAGTCGCGCGCGTGCAGCCTCTGGCTGCACGCGCACTTGAAAGCGCGCGCCGCCCATGTGCGCACGGCGAACCCCTTCCGCGGGCGCTACCTTGAGAGTAGTGGAGGCGGGAGCGCGGGCGCCCCCGCCGCCCCCTCCACTACTCTCAAGAACTCTGATGTGTTTATCCATGTGCGGCTGGACGACGCCGCCCAGTGGAGCCCCGGCTTCGAATACTACGCGCGCGCGGTGCGCCGCGCGGCCGCCGACTTTGCGGCCGCCGACTGGATGACAGCCGCGGCGCCGAGTTCGCTTGCGGTGTCTGCGAACATGGCAGACACCGCAGTCACCGGCTGGGTCAGCTCCGACTCACCAGCGCACGAGACCTGCCAGCGCCTGCTGGCGGAGTTTCCCGGGCTGGCGGTCTGGTCTGACCCGGACGTTGTCCGAACGATCCAGTTCGCGAGCACCTGCCGCGCCGTCGTGCTCTCCCACGGCAGCTTCTCGGCGACGATCGGCAACCTGGCATTCGATGCCCTCGTGTACTACCCGCCGTATCCGCCGACCCTATGGTTCGGCGACATGTTTACGATGCCGGGGTGGATTTGCGTCGCGGCGCCGGAAGCGCCCCCTGTCACTCCGCTCAAGATCAGCCTGGGAGGGGTCGGCGGCTGCGCCCTCGCCGAGGCCCTGCGCGGGGCCGACCAGCCCTCGTACCCTTATGACTGGCTGATTACGGCGCAGAGCTTCATCGAGGAGAGCTTCAATGATATGAATGGCTTCTTCGATTTTGCCGAAGAACTCGTGCACGACACCACAAAGTTGCTGACGCGGCGCAGAAATGCGATCATGCTGCACGACTTTGCCGACTTTCGGGCGCAGCGCGCGGGCGTCGTTGCTAAGTACGCGCGCCGGTTTGCGCGGCTCGACGCAGCGCTGCGGGGGCCGCGCCCGATCCTGTTCGTGCGGGGCGCCGACGACTTAGGGGTCCCGCTGAGCCCCCGCAATTACTACGACCAGATATTTGTCCGCGAGGCCGAAGATGTCAGCCGCTGGAGCGCGCTGATGGCAGCGACGTCGGCCCGCTACAATAAGCGCTGCGAGCTCCTGTATGTGTGCGCAGATGCGGGCTTCCTGCACTCGCACTCGCACTCGCACGTGACTGTGCGGGCGCTGCCCGACCCCAAAAATGTAGCAGCGCTGCAGGCCCTCATTTCTGAAGTCGCGCTCGGTCTTCACAAATAGTAGTGGCAAGACACGTAGTCGAGGTCGCGGCCGGTCAACGCGGCCGAGTCGCCGAGCACGGCCGAGTTGCCGAGCACGGCTGCCGGCGCGTTCGCCCACCGCAGGGGGCGCACAACGACCTCGCGGGGGAAGAAGCGCTGCACGAAGTTGAAGTAGATTTCGTACTCGGAGGCGCCGGCCGCGTCGTAGTCGGCCGGGTCGACGCACTCTAAGAACACCTGCCAAAACTCTTTTTTGGGCGCGCCCGCCTGATTGCCCCGCGAGTGGAAGTCATCTACAAGCTCGAAGAGCAAGTCGACGTGGCACTTCTGGAACACCATGTGGTGGCAGATTCCGGACCAGTCGGGGTGCACCCGCGCCAGCAGCGGGTGGAGGCGCGCCATGTGCGCGAAGTACGGCTCGTGGCGCAGCTCCGGGCCGATTGCGTAGGCCGGCAGGTGCTCGGTTTCGCCAGTTTCATCCGCGCCCCCATAATATGCTAATTGCGCGTTTTGCACCCTCGCCACCACGAACTCCACCGGCCGCAGCAGGAAGGTGTCCGCGTCGACGACGAGCCAGCGGTCGAGGATGCCGGGGATCACGCGGCCCGCATACAGCTTCAGCAGCTGCTGGAAGTACCAGCCGTTGCGGGGCCGCGCGCCGTGGGCGGCGGCGACGTCCGCCAGCTTGAAAGGGAAACTCTCCTCGTCGACGGTCTCGCACCCGTCGAACTGCGGCAGGCCGTCGGCGCGGCGCGCGGTGACCACGAAGGTGCGCCGGCGGCCGACCGCGAAGCGCAGCTGCGCCAGCTGGCGGTGGATGCGCCCGACGTCATTGGGGCCCACGGGGACGACAATGTCGAAAAGATCTGACATGCTTATCATGACACGGTTTGCGATCTAACTGAAAGCTCCAAAAAAACACATTCGCTTCAAATCCTCGTGTTCCGATAAATTCCATCTGCCTGCTGCAGCCGGATACTCCAGTGGTGAGGCCGAAGCCCCGCGTGTGCAAGTAGCTGTGGACGTCGGCAAAGAGCGCCTGGCCCGTGTACATTGCGCGGAAAGAGAGTTCTGTGTGGACGTAGCGGACACCATTTAGCAGGTCCCCCATGCCCTGCAGCGCGAGCAGCTCGGCCCCTTGCAGGTCCATCCAGATCACTGGTGAAGCCCCCTTCCTGGATACGTGTGTTGACACGTAACGATCAGTGTTATTTTCAGTCGCGCGAGTGCAGCCAGAGGCTGCACTCTCACTTGCGGGAGCGGGCTGCCGCTGTCCACGCGATGAACCCCTTTCGCGGGCGCTACCTTGGCCCGGGTACCGGCGGAACAGACTCTGCGCTTGTCCCAAAAAACGCAGACATATTCGTGCACGTGCGGCTCGACGATGATGTCTAATGGAGCCCCGGCTTTGACTAATACGCGGCCGCGGTGCGGCGCGCTGCGGCGGGCCATTCCGAGGTCGCCGAAGTCACCGGCTGGGTCAGCTCCGACACACCGGCGCACAAGACCTGCCAGCGCCTGCTGGCAGAGTTTCCTGGGCTGGTGATGTGGTCGGACTCCGATTTCATCCGGACGATACAGTTCGCAAACACTTGCCGCGCAGTCATCCTCTCCCACGGCAGCTTCTCGGCAACCATCGGCAACCTAGCGTTCGACTCCCTCGTGTACTACCCGCCTTACCCACCCCCCGCTTTCATGTGGTTCGGTGACATGTTTACAATGCCAATGTGGATGTGTGTTACAAATTAAGATGCTAGCTTACAAATAGTGGTGGCAAGACACATAGTCGAGGTCGGCCAGCTGCGAGTCTCCGTCTAGCACAGTTGCAGGCGCGTTTGCCCAGCGCAGGGGGCGCACTGCGATCTCGTGGGGAAATAGGCGCAGCAAGAAGTTGAAGTAAATTTCGTACTCGGAGGCGCCAGACCCGTCGTAGTCGGCGGGGTTGACGCTGTCTAAAAAAATCTGCCAAAATTCTTTTTTGGGTGCGCCTGCCTGGCCGCCGCGCGAGTGGAAGTCCTCTACAAGCGCGAATAGAATTTCGATATGCGCGCGCTGGAACACCATGTGGTGGCAGATCCCAGACAGGTCTGGGTACATCCTAATTAATAGTGGGTGTAGACACGCCATGTGCGCAAAGTATGGAGCATGCAGCCCTGTGCCGATCGCATATGCTGGAATGGGCTGGGGGGCGTTGGCGCCAACAACGGTGTTGGTTCCAGAGACCACAAAGTTAATCGGCCGCAGCAGGAAGGTGTCTGCGTCGACAATGAGGTAGCGGTCAAGAATTCCGGGGATTACGCTCGCATAGAGCTTTAGCAGCTGCTGGAAGTACCAGCCGTTGCGGGTCCGCGCCCCGTGGGCAGCAGCGACGTCCGCCATCTTGAACGGGAACGACGCCTCGTCGATGGTCTCGCAGCCGTCGAACTGCGGCAAACCATCGGCTTGCCTCGCCGTGATCACGAAAGTGTGGCGCCGGCCTACAGCAAATTGGAGCTGCGCTAACTGCCGGTGGATGCGCCCAACGTCATTGGGGCCCACTGGGACAACAATGTCGAAAAGATCCGACATGTTTATTATATTATGATTAATGATCTAATAAAGCCGGCAAAAATACCCATTGCGCCACAATATAAATTGTCAGGGCACTTCCAATGGTAAAAAACCGCCCATTAACTATCAGAAGGGCTATAACAACGATTACACACTCTTTAAAGCTTCGTATTTCGGTAGATCCCATCTGCCTGCTGCGGCCGGATACTCCAGTGGTGAGGCCTAAGCCCCGCGTGTGCAAGAAACTGAGGACGACGGCAAAGAGCCCCTGGCCTGTGTAAAATGCGCGGAAAGAGAGTTCTGTGTGGACGTAGCGGACACCATTTAGCAAGTCCCCCATGCCCTGCAGCGCGAGCAGCTCGGCCCCTTGCAGGTCCATCCAGATCAAGTTGGCGCGCGCGATGCCGAGGGCGGCCGCCGTGGCGAGCGGCACACATGCACCGCCTTCGGCACAAGCGTGAGGCGGTCGGTGCGCGCGGCGACATCAGCGCACAGCGGCAGCGGGTTGCACTCAAAGGCGACGATGCGCGCTTTGGGAAACGCCTCGTAAAACTCGATTGACTGGGCGCAGTCGCGACTCCCCACGTCGAATATTACCAGCGGCGCGTCGGCTGCGACGCCGTCGGCGCGAAGCTGCGCGAGAAAATTCTCAATCATGGTATTAGATGGGCCCTGCTTTTTTAAATAGCATGAAGTCCCGGGGTTCAAAGAATGCGCAGCGTTCCGGCGCCGGAGTGCCAAACCCACGTGCGGACTCTGCAGACTTTGCGGACTCTACAGTCTCACTCGCAAGTGAGTTTACGGCAACCAGTGACACAACTGTTGAGTTTCCAGAGTACACCGAAACTTACTCAGCGAACTCTGTATCTGCAGAGTTTGTGACGGCTGGACTGAATGCTCCTGCTAATGATATGGCGCCTGCTTATGCGGCAGTATATGCGGCGTCTGACTATGCGATTGAAGATCATATCCAGTCGCAAGCCCCTGTCGAGATTGTACAAGCCCCCGTCGAATATGTACAAATTCCAGTCGAAGCCCCCGCTGAGTATGTGCACATTCCGGTTGAAGCCCCCACGCAAGCCCATGTCGAATATGTACAAATTCCGGCCGAAGCCCCCACGCAAGCTTTTGTCGAGTATGTGCAAGCTCCGGTTGAAGCCCCCGTGCAAGCCCCCACGCAAGCTTTTGTCGAGTATGTGCAAGCTCCGGTTGAAGCCCCCGTGCAAGCCCCCACGCAAGCCCCTGTCGAGTATGTGCAAGCTCCGGTTGAAGCCCCCGTGCAAGCCCCTGTCGAGAATGCGCAAGCCTCTGTCGAGTATGTGCAAGCTCCAGTTGAAGCCCCCACGCAAGCCTCTGTCGAGTATGTGCAAGCTTCGGTTGAAGCCCCCGTGCAAGCTCCCATCGAGTATGTGCAAGCTCCGGTTGAAGTCGACATCGAGGTGCCACCGGCCGACCTAAGCGCAGCAGTCGCAGTCGAGCCCCTCCGCCTCAAAACAGTCCTCCTCGCTTGTAACGAAAACAAAAAGTACCTCGACTTCTGGCCGGTCGTGCGCCGCGCCTGGAACGAAATTGTCGGCGTGCGGTGCGTGCTCGTGTACGTGCGCGGGAAGGGCGCTGCGATGCCTGCGCACCTCATCGGCGACCCCGACGTGATCGACTTCGAGGCGGTGTCCGCGTGGCCGACGGCGACGCAGGCGCAGTGCATCCGGCTGCTGTATCCTGCATTGCTGGGCGGCGCCGACAAGGCGCTGGGCGGCGCCTTCGCAATCAACGACGCCGTCGCGATCGGCGATGTCGACATGATCCCGATGCAGCGCGCCTACTACGTCGACGGCTTTGCGCGCCACCGTGCCGACCAGTTCGTGAGCCTCCGTGGCGTCGACGAGGGCTGCACGCAAGTCTACATGTGGGACGTCGCCGCCGCCCCCGCCACCTGGGGCGAGATGTTCGGCGTCCGCTCGGTCGCCGACGTGCGCGCGATCCTCGGCGAGTGGGCCCGCACGAACGCGTCTGACGGCATCCACGGGATGCAGGGCGGCGTCGGCTGGTGCACCGACCAGATCCTGTTCTACCGCAAGGTCAAGGAGTGGGCGCGCGAGCGGCCCGCGCGCGTCGCCCTCGAGCCCTGGTTCGCGCCGAACCACCGGCGCCTCTGCCGCTCGCGGCCCGTCTACTGGGCGACGCCGGAGGCGCGCGCGACGCTCTTCGCGCCGGCCCTCCGCGACGCCTACATCGACTTCCACATGCCTGAGTGGGCGACGCACGACCACGTGATTGAGGAGATCGTCGGCCGCACCGTCGCGCGCGCGGCAGCGGCGGCCGCCGCCGCATCGGCTGCCGCGCGCGGCGCGCTGCAAACCGACGAAATCATCACGGGCGACCGCATTATGGCCGCGGTCGCCGCGCTGCCCTGCGCCCGCTACTTCAAGGTCGACAGCCTGGTGCTGGGCCGCCCCCTGGTCTGGCGCGGGCGCGTGCACTTCCCCGTGCCCGCGAAGGTGTGGGTGACCGGCCACAGCGACTACCCGGTGACGAAGGAGCTCTTCGAGCGCTACGAGCCGAACTTCGAGGTCTGGTACGCGACAAACGTCGAGTACGCGCACCCGAAGCTCCGGCCGCTGCCCATCGGGATCACGAACTGCACCGACGAGTCGGACCTGCACCGGGTGTACGGCGACCTGGCGGTGATGGCCGAGGTCGCCGCCGAGCCCCGCGCGCTGGCGGCGGCCCCCGTCTACGCGAACTTCAGCGTCGGCACCTACCCTGTCGAGCGCGCGCCCCTGCTCGAGGCCCTGGCGGGGGCCCCCTGGGCCGACATCGGCGCGCCCGAAAATACCCTCGAGGGCCGCCGCCGCTTCTTGCGGGCGGTGCGCAACCACAAGTTCGTGATCTGCCCCCGCGGCAACGGGGTCGACACGCACCGCACCTGGGAAACGCTCTACATGGGGAGCATCCCGATCCTGAAGCGCTGCGCGGCCGTTGACAGCTGGGGCGCGCCGCAGACGTGCGCCGCCCCCGGCCTCCCCATCTGCTTCGTCGACGACTGGGCCGAGCTGAGCGAGGAGTTCCTCGCGCGCGAGTACGCGCGCCTGGCCCCGCTGGCGGCCGACCCCGCGAACCTCCAGCTGACCAAGCTCAGCTACTGGGTGAACCTGATCGCGAACGAGTAGCGGTCGCCCGGCATTTTTTGCGAGCGCAAGCGAGCGCCCTCGCTTGCGCCCTCGCTCGCGCCCTCGCAAGCGATTAGATCGGCCCCGCTACCAGCATAATCCGATGGCCGAGGACCCACACGGCAACCTGCCCTTCGTGTCGGTGGTGACGCCGACCTACAACCGCCGGCGCTTCCTGCCGCTGGCGGTCGCCTGCTACCGGCGCCAGACGTACCCGAAGGCCCGCATGGAGTGGGTCGTCATCGACGACGGGGAAGACGACGTGTCCGACTTCTTCGCCGCACTCACTCTCGCCGAGCCCGAGCTGAACATCCGGTTTATCCGCCGGCCGACCCGCGCGCGCATCGGCGCGAAGCGCAACGACCTCCACCGCGAGGCCCGCGGCGACATTATTGTCGCCTGGGACGACGACGACTACTACCCGCCGGAGCGGGTCGCCCACGTCGTCGAGTGCTTCGCCGCCGCCCCCGACGTGCAGGTCGCCGGCTGCTCGACCCTCTACATCTACTTCAGCGACGTCAAGCAGATCTACCGCCTCGGCCCCTTCACCCGCCGGCATGCAACCAACGGGACGATGGCGGTGCGGCGGGCCTTCGCGCTGACGCACTTTTACGACGAGAACGTCTCTGTCGGCGAGGAGGAGTCCTTCCTCGAGAAGTTCTCCTACCCGATGGTGCAGCTCTCGCCCCTCAAGGTCATGCTCGTGATGAGCCACAACAGCAACACCTTCGAGAAGAACGTGCTGCGCGACAACCCCCGCGCGCTGTCGGCGCGCACCGACCTCACGCTGGAGACCTTCATCCCCGACGCAGAGCTCTGCGCGGCCTTTCGGGCGACCTCGGAGGCCGCCGCCGAAGCGTTCAAGGCGTTGCCGGCGGCGGTGGCCCCAGTGGCGGCATCGCCGGCAGTGGCTGCGCCAGCCACCGCAGCGCCGAATGTAAGTGTCGGCCCCCTCGCGCAAACGTACGCGCCCAGCGTGGTGGCGGCGGTCCGCCGCCAGCTGGCGGCGCGCGCGCAGGCTGGGGCCGGCCTGCCGGCCGACGTGCGCATTCTGCAGGTGCTCGAGGCCGACGCAAACTCGATTCAAAGAATTGACGCAAACTCGCTCACAATCGTGATCTCGGGCGAGGCCTGGCACCAGAAGACCCGCGCCGACATCGTGGTTGCCCCTGTGCACACGGGGAACGCCGGCGCTGTTGTCTACTTTCCCTTTCTCTACATGAGCTTGGACGAGCGGCGAGCGACGCCGGCCAGCCCCGATTCAAAGAATCAAAGTTGGAGCGGGCGGCCCAACCTTTGCGCTTTCATGTACAGCGCCGCGTGTGAGCACCGCAACAAGATGTTCGACGAGATGACTGCAGCGCTTGCAGCGCTGGCGCCGGCGGCGCTGCCGCCCCACCCCTTCGCGCTCACGCTAGACGCCCTCGGCGCGCAGCGCAACCCCGACAAGGACTTTCAGGCGAACGCGAAGTCGACCCGCGACGTGTACGGGGCGGACGCGACGTACAACGACATCGCGGTCGCGATGTACGGCACCTACAAGTACGTGCTGGCGGTCGAGAACGCCTGGGTCGAAGGCTACTTCACGGAGAAGCTGCTGAACCCGATCCTGGCCGGCGCGGTGCCCCTCTACTGGGGGCACCCGGCCGCGTTCGAATACGTCAATAAGCGCCGGGTCATCTACATTCCAGACTACCCGACGATCGCCGACTTGGCCGCCGCGATCGCCGCCAAGACCGAGGCCGACTGGGCGGCGATCGCCGCCGAGCCCTGCTACACGGCGAAGGGCGACCCGGCCCAGATGCGCCGGCGCCTCGAGGTCGGGCTGGGCGTCGCGCTGGCGCAGGCAGCGCCGGCGACTGCAGCGCAGGCGTTGCCCGCGCAGGCGTTGCCGGCGCAGGCGTTGCCGGCAGCGCCAGCGCACCCCCTCGCGGGCCTCCCGCCCGTCTTCTACATCAACCTGGACCGCCGGCCGGACCGGCGCGCGCACATGGAGGCGCAGTTCGGCCGGTACGGGTGCGCCAACTATTCCCGCATCCCCGCGACCGACGGCGAGGCGGCGGCGAACGTCGTCGTCGCGGCGCCGCCGGGCCTGCGCTGGGCAGAGGTGGCGTGCACGGTCTCCCACCTGCGGGCGATCCAGGAGTGGCTGTGCCGCCCCGCGAGCGGTCCGCCCGGCTCGCTCGCGGCCGACGCCGCGCTCATCTGCGAGGACGACCTGAGCCTCGAGACCGTGCCCTTCTGGGGCTGCGACTGGCGCGCGATCGAGGCGGCCCTCCCCCAGCACTGGGACGTGCTGCAGCTCGCGATCATCTACGGCACACTGGGCGACCCGAGCACGACGTCGATCAGCATGGGGCTCCACTACCGCGCCGACGCCGACTTCAGCACGTGCGCGTACTTAATCCGGCGGCCCTACGCGCGCCGCCTCGTGGGCTCGCTGTGGGACGCGCCGACGCGCCGCTGGCGCTTCCCCGAGTCGCCCCTGCGGCTCGCCGCGGAAGAAGTCCTGTACCGCCCGGCCCGCTGCCTGAGCCTGCCGCTGTTCACCTACTTGGACGGCGCGCCGGGCGCCGCGGGGGCGATCGGCGCGTCCGACATCCAGTCGCCCGAGCACGTCGCGGCGCTGCACGCGCGCTCCCGCGCGGCCGTCCTCACGTCGTGGCCCCAGCACACCGCGCTAAAGCTGCTGCGGATGTAGGCGTGGTTGCCCTCTTTTTTCGAAGTGGGCGAGCGGCAAATCTGAAATATAGCAGTAATCCCAATAAGATGGAAGCAATTACATCCCTGGACGAGCTCGTGGAAGAAAAGGCCGCAACCTTCGGGTTTGAGGTCAACAACGACTGCAGCGTTGGTGCTGGCGCCAGCGCCAAAGCCGCAGCCAGCGCGCTGTTTACATTCGACCTGCCGCGGGTGCCCGCGGCCGACGCGAAGCGCGCCCTGGACTTTCTCCAGGACCTGGCCGCCGGCGGCCAGTCCATCAAGCTCGACCTGCCGGCGAGCCTCAGCTGCCTGGTCGTGCGCTACCTGAAGAAAAAGGCGGTCAGCCGCCAGGACATCGCGCCGGCCGACTGGCCGAAGTTCGTGCGCGCCTGCGACTACCTCGGGCTGCCCGAGCTGCCCGCCGCGGCGACCAACGACGCGACGATCGCGTTCGTGAGCGCGCTCACGATCTACGACGCGGTCGAGTACGTCCGGGAGGCGCGCATCTGCGAAGTCTACGCGCAGTTCGACGCGCCCGCTGACACCCCGGCCAATTGCGGCGGCAAAGTCGCCGTCGCCGATCTTGTCGCGCTGCTCGCGGACAAGTTCCGGCGCAGCGCGGCCGACCCCGGCAGCGCGCATGTCGAAATGCTCTTGGGCGCGGCAGAAGCCGCGCCGGGTGACACGATCCGCCCCCTCAGCGCGAACTTCCTCGCCGACTGGACGCGCCCGCCGCACGCGATCATGCACACGGTCCCGTACCCGCGCATCGGCGGGCGCCCGAATGTCAACCTTCGGGGCGTCTTGGACCTCGGCGATTTATTTGACAAGTTTCCCTGGACGCCCGCTGGCGCGCCGGCGGCGCGCGGCGCGCCGCGCGCCGCCGCGAACGTGGCGCACTTCGTGCTCGTCGGCGCCGCCGTGCTGCGCGGCCTGATGGTGTCGCCGCCCCGCTGGGTCTCCCGCCAAATGTTCGGGCGGCGGGTGATCGACCTGTGCTTGATCGGGCGCGATGTCCAGGGGGCCTTCGAGGCGCTGGCGCGCATGGCGGCGTGGGTCGAAGCCGCGGCGGGGCCCCAGCACATCGTGCAGCGCACCGAAGCCGCCGTCGAGTTCATTACGGCGAAGGGCACCTACCGCGTCTGGCGCCACCTCTTCCAGTCGACGGAGCACGCGATGCTCGCGGGGCCGCCGGGGCCGGCCCTCGCGTTCGACGGGGCCGCCGTGTGGACGACGGGGCAGGGCGAGCGCGAGCTGCGCCTGCGGCGCGTGCTCGCCGACCCGGGCGCGCACAGCCGCGCGTCGCTGCTGCGGGCCCTGTCGTGGGGCTTCGACGTCGCGGCGCCGGGCCTCGGCCCCCGCGCCGCCGCCGACCTGAGCCGCCTCGAGCGCGGGCCGGTCGCCCAGCACGTCTGCCGCGACCTCGCCCGCACCGTCATCGAGCAGGTCTACGCCGGGGGCGTCAACAACCACGGCACCGACGAAACCCTCGGCTCCGACTATGAGCCGGGGCTCGCCCCGATCGCCGACGACTGCGCGGCCCAGCTGCGGCAGCGGGGCATTCGGGCGCTCCGCCGGTTTGTCGACACCCGCGGCGCCCAGATCGAGAAGTCTGGCTTAGTGCAATTGCAATCGCACTTGCAATTGCAAGGTCAGCCCCGCATCGAGGTCATGTCGCGGAACCTCTCGCACATATTCTTCACCTGCGACGGCGACACGGCGGCCGCCGCGACGGCGGCGGCCCGCGCCGCTGGCCGCGGCGGCGACCCCAGCCTCGCCTACGTGCCGGCAGGCGCGCCGGCGTCGCGCCTAACGTTCGGGCCGCCGCCGCGGCGCCGCCGCACGACGGCCGCCGGGTGGTTCCCCAGCGAGCAAGCCGCGGATGCGCGAATCCGCGCGCGAAAGGGTGAAAGTGGGGCGGCTGCGCCGGTGGCTGCGCTTGCGGTTGCGCCGGCGCAAGCGCCGGCAGTTGCGCCGACGCAAGCGCTACTGCTTGCGCCGGCGCTTGCGCCGGCAGTTGCGCCGACGCAACCGCTACTGCTTGCGCCAACGCTTGCGCCGCGATTGTCGAGCGCCCTCGACACCTTGCCGCCGCCGGCCGACGCCCCCGTTGCGCAGGTAATCTTCCACCTCGTCGACGGGGGCGTCGCGGCGCTCGTCCCCGCGCGCGCCGGCGCGCCGTGGGCAGCCGCCGCCGGCGCGCGCGGGGACGAGCGCCGCGCCCAACCCCTAGAAATTGCGCTCCCGATCGAAATCGCCGACTTCTGCCTGGTGCTGCCCTACCTCCTGACGGGGCGCGTCCCCGCGCGGGCCCCGATCCCGCGGTGGGCGCAGTTCGCCGCGGCGTGCGCCGCCGTCGGCGCGCCCGCCCTCGCGCACGCCGTGAGCGACGACGCCGAGCTGGTGTTCTTGTCGGCGCTCACCGCGCCCCACTTCCTGCGGCGCGAGACCGAGACGTTCGTGCGCAAGGTCTACCAGGCGGCGGAGAACGGCGCGCCGAACGCCGCGCCGTTCGACGCCGCCGCGTACCGCGCGGAGATCGCCGCGCGGTACGCGGCGATGGCGCCCCACTGCGCGGCGCTGCGGGCCGTGGGCGCCGAAAAGATGGCCGCCGACGTCACGGCGGCGGCCCCCGGCAGCCTCCTCATCGACCTGGTCGCCATCGACCTGCAGACACCGGCCGCGATCGAAAAAGAGTACCCTTACGTGATCCACGGCCGCGCGGCCCCCGCCAAAGAGCGCGACGCCAGGTCGCCGTGGGGGCGCTGGGCGCCCGAGTACTTGCCGGTGAAGGACGCAATCGAGGCCTGCGAGCGCGAGCTGCCGGGTTTCCCCTGGTTCGACGGCGAGGGCGCCCCCCAGCTAGCGCTGTGCGGCGGCGCGCCGCTCAAGTTCCTTCGCAAAGGCCGCCACGGGGCGGCGCGCGCAGGCGGATCGGTCGACCCGTTCGCGAACAGCGACTTAGACTTCTTCCTCGTCGGCCGCGACCCCGCGAGCGCGCGCGCCGCCATTGCCGCCGTCCACCGGTGGGTCGCGGCTAGCAGCGGCGGGCGCTTCATCGCGTGGCGCTCGAGCCACGCCGTGACCTTCGTGACAGCCCGCGCGGTCTACCAGATCGTGCTGCGGCTCAACCCCAGCGTCGAGCGGGTGCTCCTCAACTTCGACCTCGACCAGTGCTGCGTGGGCTTCTTGGGGGCGCGCGCGCCCACCGATATACTCGCGGGCGCCCCCGCCCGCCTGTTTACGACGCCCCGCGGCCTCGCCGCGCTGCGCTCGGGCACGATCATCGGCGACCCCGAGCGGCAGAGCACGACGTTCGCGCAGCGGGCCGCGAAGGCCAGCGCGCGCGGCTACGCGCTGGCCTTCCCCGGGCTGCTCCTGCGGACCTACGACCGCCTGTGGGCCGACGCGTGGGGCGCCGGCGCGCGCGTGAGCTTCGACACCCGCGCCGGCACCGCCGTGCGAGCGCGCGGGGGGCGCGCGCTCGCCGACGAGGTGTGCGCCGACCCCGCCCGCAGCATGATCGAGAAGGTCTTGCGCGGCGGCCCCAGCCGCCGCGCGGCGGACCCCCTCGCGTACGCCGAGGGCGACTACGCCCCCGCCTTCGGCCCGATCGGGGACGAGGCGCACAGCCTCTTCGCCGCCTACGTGGTCCGCCACGCCCGCCTAGTCATTGCGGGCCAGCTGCCGCACATCGAAGTCTTCACGCGCTCGCTCGCGGCCCTCCTGGATGCGCCTGCGGGCGCGCCAGCGGGCGCGCCTGCCGGCCCGCCTGCGGGAGCGCGGGCGGGCGCGCCTGCCCGCCCGCCCGCGGGAGCGCCTACCGGCCCGCCTGCGGGAGCGCCAGCTGGCGCGCATGCCGGGGCGCCAGCGGGCGCGCATGCCGGGGCGCCAGCGGGCGCGCATGCCGGGGCGCCAGCGGGCGCGTTGCAGGCCGCGCTCGCGGCCGCCGACCCCGACTACGCGTACGTGCCGCCGGGCGCGCCCGGCGGCCCGATCAACTTCGTAACCGCCCTCGGCCACGGCCAGCTCGCCGGCAGCGTCAACCCCGTGTCGATGCAGAGCTGGCTCCCGGATGTGATGTAGAGACTACATTTGCCGCTCGCCGAGGCGGGGCTCAAACTCAATTCTGAAAAAATTGGCAACAGCGCACTTGCACCGGCAAGCATATTTGAGTACTTTTTTTGCAATCGATTATAATCGATTGCAAAAAAGTACTCAAATATGCTTGCCGGTGGGGACGGGCCGTCCCCGATCTGTTATAGCAAGTTTTACAAAAAATGTCATCGTTTTCGCTTACTCCAATTCTTCGAATTGAGATTGCTTAGACGTCAGTAATGTTCTGCAGCGCGGCCGCAAAGTCTCTTGAGCCGATTTGAGCAAGCGCAAAGTACGCGCTGCGCGCGCGCGTCGGCACACGCGCGCCATCCGGCGACTCGTAATAGTAGTTGCCGGGCTCCAGCGTGAGCTTCGCCGCGCAAAGCGCGCTGGCGCTCAACAGCCGGTGGAACTCCGCGTCGCGCCAGTCGGGGCCGACGAAGAAGACAGCCGGCGGCGGGGACGGCCCCGCGAGCGCGGCCAGGCACTTGTGGGCGGCGGCCGTCAGCAGCGCCTCGACGAACGGCGGGTTTACCACCCAGGCGCCCGGCAGCGCGTCGCACGCGAAGAAGTCGCCCGCGGAGCCGAACACCGCGTCGGTGTCTAAGAACAGGCTGCAGAAGCGCGCGCCGGGGAGGCCCAGCAGGCGCGAGTTCAGGGGCGAGGCAAATGCCTCGGTGCGCACCCCCCACTCGCGGTACAGGAAGTCGACATGCGCGCGGGGGAGCCCCCACTGCTGGCCGGCGGGGGCCAGCGCCGCGTAGCGGACGGCCACGGCTGCGGCGGCCGCGCAGCTGCCGATGCGCACGAGCGTCTCGGTCGCAGCGTCGATCGGCTGCTCGAACTCGATTGTTGGCGTTGTCGCGGCGCCGCGGGCGCCGCTGGCTGCGGCGGCGCCGGCGGCCGGCGCCCGCATTGCGCAGCGCAGCGTGCCCCCGCAGTGGGCGACCGCGGGGGCCCCGCGCCCCGCGAAGGCGGCCGCGATTGCCGGCCGCGCCGCCTCAACGGCGGCGGCGATCGCGGCGAATACCTCTGGTGCCGCTACGTTTGTGTGTGTGTTGCGCCCGCCGTGTTTGGCGTGCCCGCCGCGGCCGCGCGCACTCGGCGCGCGATGCAACTGTTTGTCATTATTGGCTAGTTCGCCCAGTTCGGCGACCATCTTTTTATTTGCGGGCGCGCTCGCCGTCAGGTCGATGCGCGAATAGATGCCTGCTGGCGGCGCAGCCAGCGGCTGCACTGCGGCTGGCTGCACCGCCGCGAGCAGCCAGCGCTCGATGACGTTCTGCGCCTCGCGCCCAGCGCGACCGGGGGCGTCGGCGCCCGCAATGCTAAGCACTGCGCGTGTTAGCTGGAGCTCCAACAGCCCACCTGCGAGCAGAGGGCCCAGATCTTTGGTTTCGAACGTTGCCGCGGCGCCCGCGCTAACGACGTGGGCAAGCATCTTTATTAATGTCTGTACAGGCTTGTTCAGTTTTGCGAAAAACTGAACAAGCCTGATTTCGAATGTGCCGCTCGCCGCGGCGGGGCGCGAAACTTGCCGGTAAGCGAAAACGATGACAATTTTTGCATTCCAATATAATAGAATGCAAAAATGTCATCGTTTTCGCTTACGGTTTTGTCCCCTTCAATTCTTCGAATTGGGGTTGCGGTGAATTGCAAATTGACTCAATTCACTCAATTCACTCAATTAAGGCATCGAGGTGGGGCGCCGGAATGAAGTCGGCATGCTCGAACGGCGCGACAGCCTTTTGGGCCGCAGTGCGGCCCCGCGGCCGCCGCCGGTTCTTGCCGGCGAGGTGCCGCGCGATCTCTGCGCTGTACTCATCGAGGAGCGAGTGGTCGACCTCGGACTCGAGGCTGTGCATGATCGCGGGCTGGACGCCGGTGGCGACCATCGGGGGGGAGGGGTGCGCGTAGAAGGTGAGGCGCATCCGCGGGTACAGCTGGAGGTAGTCGGGGAGCGTGTGGAAGCTCCAGCTGCGGACAGCCTCGTTCGTCGCGATGACGTCGTGCGTGAAGTTCAGGAGCGCGAGCTTCCAGTCGGAGGCGCCGTTGATCGACTTGTAGGCGCTCCAGGAGAGCCCGTAGACGAGCACGCCGTAGCGCGAGATGACGACGCTGGCCGCGAACCGCGCCGTCGCCCCGAAGTAGACGGCCGTCGCCAGGTCGGGCGAGCTCGGCAGCGGCGACGCCCGCTCGTCGGCGGGGTGCGTGTGGAAGAAGAAGAGGGCGGGGCGGTCGGCGTACTTCGACACCAGCTCGGCGGGCACGCCCGCGAAGTAGGGCGGCGCGACGCCCACGCCGACCTCGTCGGGCGACGCCTCGCTCGCGACCACCCGCAGGGTGCGCCCGTCGCGCTTCACGCCGATAATGCCCACGTGCTCGCGGTTCTCCTGCAGCAGCGGCCGGAGCGTCTCCAGGACGGCCCCCCACTCGAAGTCGGGGTTGTTGATCGCCGCGGTGCGCGCGCGGAAGTACTCGGCGGAGGCCCCGGGGTCCTTCTTGAGCGCGTCCCACGTCTGGTACAGCTGCCAGTGCTGCTTCGGCTCGGGCGCCGCGCTGCGCTTCGCGACGAGGGGCGCCGGCACGGCCGGCGCGGCGACCTCGTCGGCGAACGGGGCCTTGCGCATGCCGCTGCGCATGGATTGCGTTTGCAGTTTGCGCGAGCCGAGCCCCGGCGCGAACCGGACGCGCCGCGCGCGGGCTGCGACGCGCCTCGGCTCGCCCGACCCCCCTCGAAATTCCGGCTCGCCCGACCCCCCTCGAAATTCCGGCTCCGGGTAATCGGCGCCGCCGTGGTCTATAGGGTAGCCGACCTCCCCACCATCCTCTATGCTGTGCGATTCGTCGGCCGCCCTCGCGACGTCCGAGAAGGCGGTGCTGCCGCCGCCGCGGAACCTGCGAACCTTGCGAAACCGGTGAACCTTGCAGCGGGCAGCCGCCCGGCTGCGGCGGGCGGCCCGCGCCCCCGCGGCGAACTCAGCCGCGAGGATGCACGCGATGATCACCAGCGCGATGAAGAGTAGCGCCCACGCGAGGCGCATTGCAAATATAAGTATAAGTATACTAGCGGAGAAAACGCAGTTGGTCGCGGCGGGTGAATTATTTTTGCGCCCCGCCGCGGCGAGCGGCAACTCTTGCGATTCACCGCGACCACAATTCTTCGAATTGAATTTGCGCCCCGCCGCGGCGAGCGGCAAAAATGGCATTGTTTTCGCTTACTCCAATTCTTCGAATTGAATTTGCGCCCCGCCGCGGCGAGCGGCAAAAATGGCATCGTTTTCCCAATTTTCAATTTCTTTGAAATTGGGAATTGAGTTGGCGCCCCGCCACGGCGAGCGGCAAAAATTGGCATCGTTTTCCCAATTTTCAATTTCTTTGAAATTGGGAATTGAGTTGGCGCCCCGCCGCGGCGAGCGGCAAAGATTGGCGCCCCGCCGCGGCGAGCGGCAACTCTGACAGCGCATAAGGCTGCCCCCGCACGCCCGGCTGCATCAAGTCTAGGTAAGCGGCCCCGCCGACCAAGTAAGAGTCGGCTTTCTGGGCGCTTTGTCTGCGGCTGTGCAACGACACCACGGTGACAATCGCCGCAATTACCGCAATAATTAGCGCACCGACGACGAGCGTCATCTTATTATTTGCACATAAATTGAAACCGAACTGCTCCAATTATATTTATAATGGAGCCCGCGGTCCTGATCATCGAGAGCGAGATCGGCGGCGGGAAGTCGACGCTGGGGCCGCTGGTCGCGGCCGAGGCCTGCCGGCGGGGGCGCCCCGCGGTGTTCGTCCCCGAGCCCGCCGCCGAGTGGGGCGACATCCTGCCGCGCTTCTACGCGGACCCCGCCCGCTGGGCGTACGCGTTCCAGACGTTCGTGTACGCGACGCGGATCCGCGCGGTGCAGCGCGCCGTCGCGGCCAACCCCGGCGCGCAGCTCTTCGTGCTCGAGCGCAGCCCGGTGACCGACGAGATCTTCATGGAGCTGCAGCGGGACAGCGTCGCCCCGGTCGAGATGGAGATGTACGAGGTCTGGCGCCGCACGTTCGCGCCGCTGCTGCCGCTGGACCTGGCGGCGGCGGCCGTCGTCTACCTCCAGCCGAGCCTCGGCGTCTGCATGGCCCGCGTCGCCGGCCGCGCCCGCGCGGGCGAGGCGGCCCTCCCCCTCGCCTACCAGCAGCGGCTGCGGCGCGCGCACGAGGCGCTGCTGCTGGGGGCGCACGCCGAGGAGTTCCCGCGGCTGGCGGGCCGCCCGCCGCCGTACCCGCGGGCGGCGGTGCGGGTCATCCCGGCGGCGCTCGCCGACCTGAACTTCAAGGACCCCGGGCCCGACCAGGACGCGGTCGTCGCGGCGGCCCTCGGAGACTAAATGCAAATTTAATTTCTTCGAAGAGTTGAGTTTGCGGCCGGGCGCGCCCGAGCAATCTTTTTGGACCCCCGCGCACACATTTATAATTATACGATGCTGGCGCTCATCTTGCTCGGGGCTGTCCTCCTCGCGCTCATCGCGGTGCTCCTGTTTCCGTGGGCGGCCGGCGCGCAGTTCGCCGGCTACTGCGCGCAGGAGGGGCGCTACCGGTACGACCGCGCGCGCGTCTCTGCGCTGTACCCGCACTTGCGGACCGGCGACATCCTGCTGTTCACGGCGCGCGCCTCGCTGATCCCGATCGCGACAGGGTCGCAGTTCAACCACGCCGCCATGGTCGTGCGCCGCCCGGGGCCGGGGTGCGGCGCCCGGTGCCGCCGCGCGGGCGCCGACTGCATTGACTGCGACGTGCTGCTCGCCGAGGTCAGCGGCGGGGTCAGCGACGGGAAGCTTGCCGAGGGCTACGCGCTCCCGGCGGGGGTCGTGGTGTCGCCCCTGCTCGCCCGCCTGAAGTACTATCCGGGCACTGCGTATGTAATGCGCTTGGCCGCCGAATCCGGGGCCGGGCTCGGCGACCGGGCCGCGGCCGCCGTCGAGCGCGCGCTGGCCGCGCTGATGGGCCGCCCGTACGACCCGCCGGCGAGCATCTTGCTCGCCGCGCTGCTAGGGCTGCCCACTTTTCACTGCTACGGACTGGTGGCCCAGCTGGTCGACGCGGCGCTGCGCGGCGCGTCTGAGACTGAGTCTCGCAGCGCCGCAGGCTCAGTCTCAGACTCGGGCGTGCCGCTGGGCCTGGGTAGCGCAAGCGTGTTGGGGGTCGTGCCCGCCGTCGTGGCCCTGCAGGGCGCGCCCCTCGTCGACGCAGACGGCGCCCGCTACAGGTACCGCCCCATCGTCGAGGTATTGTACGACATCGACAGCGAGTAATCGCACTTGCGGGCAAAAAAACGCACAAGTGTTGCCGCTCGCCGCGGCGGGGCGCTAATTCAATTCTTGCCGCTCGCCGCGGCGGGGCGCTAATTCAATTCTTGCCGCTCGCCGCGGCGGGGCGTTAATTCAATTCGAAGAATTGGAGTAAGCGAAGATGATATCGTTTTCGCTTACTCCAATTCTTCGAATTGAATTCTTCGATTTGAGGCTGCGGTGAATTTGCCGCGCGGCGGGGCGCAAAACTTGCCGGTAAGCAAAAACGATGCCATTTTTTGCAATCCAATGCATTGGATTGCAAAAAATGGCATCGTTTTTGCTTACCGATTTGTCCATCAATTCTTTGCGGTGAATTGCAAGTGTGCTAGTCGCGCATGATTTTTGTAGCGAGCGCCGATGTCGTGTCGCCGCGGACGCCGACGAGGCCCGGCCACCCCCGAAAGCCGCTATCCTGGCACGCAGCGGGGTTGAGCCCGGCGCACGGCTCGTCGGCAGCGCCGTACCCCTCAGACAGGCGCCGCGAGCCGCCAGTCATCGCGACAACAAATACGATCAATAATATGGCGGTCGCAATCAGCAAACTTTGCGGGCACATTGTTATTAAGTAAATGTAAATTAAGGATCTGCTGGAGGTGTATTATTTTTTTCGAAGACGCTGCAATCGGGGGCGCCCTCGGTCTCTTCAGTGTCTTCAGTGTCAGACTCATCTTCATACCCGACATCGACCACGCAGTCGATAAACCCGATCCGCGCATTCTCGCGAATCATCAGCGCGATCGGCCCGTCGGCCGCCAGCTTGGCGGCCATCTCCTCCTGCGCGTTAGTCATGTCCTGGTACACCTTCGCGCCGGCGGCCGCCTGGCGCTGCAGCTCGGCGTCGACGGCGCCGTCCGCGTACATCAGGTGGGCGCGGCGCTGGCTCTCGAGGCGCTCGGCGCCCGACTCGACGACGTCGCCCATCGGCAACTTCCAGTAGTCGACCGAGTCCTCGTAGGCGAGGCCGACGAGGGCCAGCGCGCGGCGCACGCGCTCGGCCTCGTCGCGGCTGTTAGTCACGACGGCGAGCGCGGTCGAGTCGCGGTACGGGACGGCCCAGACATGTGTGAGGGGTGCCTTACCGTCCAACGGATACCGCTGCACCAGGAACGGGATCAGCGGGTACCGCTCGATGATCTTCGTGTTCGCCTCGGGGACCGAGAGGAACGCGCCCAGGAAGCCCCCCGCGTCCGACACGGCGACGATCGAGCCGGCCGCGAACGGCGTTCCGAATGATCGGGTTTGCGCTACGACTGAAGTCGATGTCGCAGTCGCTTCTACTGAAGTCGATGTCGCAGTCGCTTCTACTGCAGTCGAAAATGCTTCGTCGACTTCAGTCGCGCTCGCGGCGACGGCGCCCCTTTCAGACTCAACTTCGGACTCAGACATTATCAAAGTCAATGAGTACCTCTAAAAATGCGGCTAGCACCGCGCATTAAGTCTGCTTTATTCGGCTTCTTCGACTTCGGCTGCGCCGGTATAATGCGCGCGCGCGAGGAACAGCCCGCGCGCCGGCAGCAGCGGGTCGGCCCCGTCGTCGACGCGGTGGCAGACAACAGTGGGGCGGTCGAATGCCAATTCTAAAGCATTAGATTTTGCAGGCGGTATCAGCCGGAAGAGCGCGCCGACGGTGCTCCAGGCCACGAAGTAGGCGTCGCCGCCCTCTGCCGCCGGGATCCGGCTCACCTGCGCGCCGAAGGCGGCGCGGGCGACGCCGTTGATGCAGCGCAGCGCCAGCGCGATGAACTCTTCGGGGTCGCTCTCGCGCCGCAGCCGCGCGAGCTCCCGCGGGCCGAAGCGGAGGGCGTACTCGGCGGCGACGCGGGGCGCGTGCGCGGCGAGCCCGGGGAGGGCCCCCCGCAGGCGGGCCTCGAGCTCGGCGGCGTGCACGTACATCGGGTCGAGGAAGTCGTCGAAGCCGCAGGCGCGCAGCATCCACAGCGCGACCGTGAGCCCGAACGCGGGGTAGGCGGCGCTGTCGCGCAGCAGGTCGCGCGCTTCTGCTTCGGCTGCGCCGCCTTGCAATTGCAATGCGGCGCCGCCTTGCAATTGCAGTTGCAAGAAGTCGCCGCCGACTGCCGCCGCGTAGCGCGCGGCCTCGGCGGCGGTCGCCGCCGCGAGGGCTTCGGCGGTTGTCGGCGCCGCCAGCGTCAGCTTGAGGTTGCGGTAGACGCGGCGGGCGGCGGGTGCGGCATATGCCGCGACAAACTTCGCGTCGACGGCGCCATTCCAGCCATAGAAGCCGCGGAGGTGCCACTTTTCGAGCGCGGCCCGCAGCTCGGCGGCGACGTCTGCGCCGCCCTCGAGGGCGGCGCGCACGCCGGCCGCGTCCTCGGCCGAGAGATCGGCCGACGCGGCGACGGCGCCGGCCGCCGCCGCGCGCTGGTCGGCGCGCACGCCCCGGTGGGCGGCCGCGAGCGCCGCGCTCTCGGCGGCGGCCGGCGCGGGCCAGGCGGCGCCGGCGCCGTGGGCGTCCGCCCAGGGCGCGACCTCGGCGCCGCTGTCGGCGACCTGGTCGACGAAGCGGCGCACGAAGTCGTTCTTCGATAGGTTCTCGATGCGGGTCGTCTGCAGCCACACGCCGAAGAACTTCGTGCTGTAGAAGCCGGGCGCCCCCTCCGCGTCGTACTCGAAGGCGAGCGCGGGGAAGGGGCCGGCGGCCGCGTCGCGGAAGAGCGCGCCGCGCTTGTCGGCGAGGCGCGCGCGGATGTCGGCGGCCGTCGCCGGCAGGTCGGCGCGGCCCGCCTGCAGGCAGATGTGGTGCTCGCGGCTGCCGACGTTGCGCACGCGGCCGAGCATCTGCCGGCAGGTCTCCACGTCGCAGGACTTGTCGGTGAAGAGCCCGAATAAGATGTCGAAGTGGGCGAGCTCGAAGGAGACGCCGGCCGAGCACGTGGGGGTGTAGATCAGGACGTCCAGCGCGCCCCAGTGCGCGTGCACGTCGGCGAAGTGGCGCGCGCGCTCCGTCGGCGCCATCTCGCTGCTGTAGAGGGCGACGCGGCGGTCGGGGTGCGCCCGCCGGATTTCGGCCTCGAGCGCGCGCCCCTCCGCCAGGCTGTTGGTGGGGACGACCGCGCGCTTGCCGGCGGCGAGCGCCGCCTGCAGGCGCGCGAGCCAGGCCGCGAGGTCGGTCGTGAAGCAGTAGCGGTCGCCGGCCGCGCGCCGGAAGCGGTTCCAGTGGAAGCGCGGCGGGGCCGCCGGCCGCATCTCGGCGAGGGCAGCCCAGGCGCGGTCGCTGAGGTTGGCGTCCATCGCGATGACGAAGCGCGCGTTCCCCAGCAGCCACTGGAAGTTGGCGAAGGCCGCCGCGAAGTTCCGGTGGAGGCCGCTGCAGAACTGCGCCAGCACCGACTCGACCTCGTCGAGGACCACCAAATCGACGACCTCGCTGCGGCCCGGCGGCGCGAGCCGGTGCAGCGACTCGACCTGCACGATGAGCCGGGGGAACGCCGCGCAGGAAAGGGGCTCGCCGGCGGGCGCGTCCGAGTACAGCGCGAAGTCCGGGAACGCCTTCCGCAGCGCCTGGCTGAAGGTCTGGCGGAAGCTCACGATGCGGATCACCGGCGTCTCGGCGCCGTCGGCGAAGAACTCGTCGATGTAGCGCCGCAGCGCCTTCGTCTTGCCAAGCTTCATCTGGGCGCTCACCACGAGCGTCTCCGCCAGCTCGTAGTTGCGCATCGCGGGCTCCGCGTACTCGGTGCGGCGGTCGGCCGGCAGGCCTTCGAAGGGGCTCGCCCCCGCCGCGTGCGCGTCGTGCGCGCCCGTCAGCACCGCCGCGATGTGGGCGTTCAGCGCCCGCTCGGCGGCCCCGCGGGAGGCGGCCGCGCGCTCGGCGGCCGAGCGCTTCGGCGCCGAGCCGAGCACCGCCGCGGGCACCCAGGCGGCGCCCAGCTCGGCCCGGCGGCCCGGCGCCTGGTGGCAGTGCGCCACCACCCGCGCGAGCTCGGGGCCCACCATCTCGGCGGGCTTGGGCGGGGCAGCTGCGGGCGCGGGCGCAGCGCCCGCGCCCGCAGCAGGCGCTGCGCCCGCGCTCACCGTGACGAACAAGCTGCTGTCGCGGTGGTGCACCTCGCCGCAGATGCGGCAGAAGCTCGGCGCGACCCGCTCGAAGTTGAGCAGGGTGCCGCGGGCGCGGACGAAGCGGAAGCCCGCGGCGGCGCCGCTCTGCTCGACCACGTCGAGCACCGCCTGCAGCGCCGCGCCCCCGATCGCGGGCCCCGTGTTGGCTTTGGCGCCCTTCCCGTGACTATTTGAGTTTGCATTTGCGTTTGCCGCAAGCGGCGGCAGCACGCGCGCGCCCGGGCCTGCCGTCACGAGCAAGTCGGCGGGCCCGAGGCCCGCCGCCGTGCCGAAGCGGGCGGCGGCGGCGGCCGAGGCGCGCTTGACGCGCGCGCTCCCCGGCTTCGCCGACAGCTCCATCCGGAAGTTTTGGGTGCTCTTGTTGACGCCGGCGTCGACCAGCGCGCGGACCGACGGCGGCAGCGCGTCGAGCACGCGCGCGGTGAACAGCGCTGCCTCCTTGTGGTTCGCGACGGCGTAAGGGAGCACGAGCAGGTGGTAAGAGTACTTGAACGCGCCCTTGCTGCGGTCCATGCCGGAGCTCTCCGACACCGCGATGTCGGCCCGCGAGGGCGCGATCGCTTGCGGGGGCGCGCCGGCGGGGGCGCCGGCGGGTGCGCCGTAAGCACTCGCCAGCTCCTTGAGCACCGCCTCGATCACCAGGTGGATGACCGCTTCGGCCGCCTCGTCGGTCGAGAACTCGCGCGCTTCTTGCGTTTGCAATTCTTGCGTTTGCAAGTCTTGCGTTTGCAAGTCTTGCATTGCTTCTTCGCCGATCAGCTCCAAGACTAGCGCGTCGAGCTCGGGGTCCGGCGCGATCGCGGGCTGGCGCCTGCCAGCGCGCAGGCCGGCGGCGACGACAGCCGGCGGCAGCGCCGCGAGGCGGGCCGCCGGCGCGTCGACGTCGAACTTGAGCCGCTGGGGCTTCCAGCCGACGATGACCTCGTGGACCGCCGGCGCCGCGCCGCGCCGCGCCGCGTCTGCGACCTGGCGCGCGTACGCCGCGACGCACGCGGCCGCGCTCTCGTACACGAGGAAGCGGCCGCGCGCCTCGTCGCGGACAATGCAGCGGGTCGCGAGGTCCGTGCGGCTGAAGCGCGCCTCGACGGCGTCGCCGGGGGGCTTGCCGATGCGGTCGCGGCTCGACAGATAGACAAATTCTGCCATCAATAATCAGCATTATTCACTTCAGTTTTGCATGAATTGGTGCCCTTTCGGAGAATTGGAGAGGTAATACGAATACAAATACAAATACTACTACAAAGTATGTTTGACTTTGAGGCCGTTACTGTTCTGGTCCCGCTCGCGCTGATGGCGCTGGTGGTGCCCTTGCTATCCGCTTGCTTTAGCAGCAATAAGCGCTGCTACGACACAGCGCTCGAAGAGCTGCTGGCGATTCAGAGCGACTGGTACGTCAAGGTCCTCCTTGAAGAAGAGCTAAATAAGATTGTGCGCGCGGCCCGGGCCGATCTCGAAAGCGACAGCGAAGAGAGCGAATACTCCGAAAGCGAAGAGTGCGAGAGCGATTGCGTGTTTACAGAGTCTGACTCGGATTCTGAGTCGGATTCGGATTCTGAATCGGATTCTGAATCGGATTCAGACTTCGAATCGGAATCAGAATCCGAGTCTGAGTCTGAATCCGAGTCTGACTCTGACTCCGAATCCGATTCAGACTCCAAGTCCAAAGAAGAACGCCCAAAAAAGAAAACAACTGTCGAGCTCCTCGATGAGGAGCTCGAGGCGGTCCTGGCGAACTCTCAAGCTCACTTACCAATTCAAAAAGTTGAGGCTACACCCAAGTTGCGCCGCCGGCGATAAATGACTATTGCCGCTCGCCGCGGCGGGGCGCGAAACTTTGCAATTCACCGCGACCCCAATTCGAAGAATTGAAGTAAGCGAAAACGATATCATTTTTTGCAATCCCAATTTCAAAGAAATTGAAGTTACAAAAAATGATATCGTTTTCCCAATTTCAAAGAAATTGGGAATTGAGTTTGCGCCCCGCCGCGCAGCAACTCTGTTTACTCATTTCACTCCAAGTGAACAAACACGCCGATGCGGCGCGGCCAGCGGGGGTCGACAAACAGTGTTGTGTTGCGGCTGTCGACGCCGAGCTTCATTTCGGCAGCGCAGTCGTGGGACGCCGGGCGGCCGTAAATCTTGCAGATGAGCGGCCGGTTGGCCTCTGCGAGCTGCGCGTACACCGAGCGCCCCAAGTGCACCAGCATGGAGACGTGCTTTACCACCTCGACCCACTTCTCGGCGCTGACGCGCGCGCGCAGCGCCCCGAGCTGGGCGCCGAAGTCGTGGCCGCGGTCGCACTCTTCGAGCAGGATGCGCGCGACGGCCGGCTTCCGCGCGACCGTGTCGTAGTAGTCGACTTGCAGGCAGCCGACCTCGGTGACTGGCGAAAAGCCGTCGATCTGGCGGTTGGCCCACGCCCGCAGCGGGGCCGCCGCGTCGTTCGCCTCGAGCATCATGCGGAAGCACGCGCGGGCCGCCGGCAGCCCCATCGACAGTGTCAGGTTTTGCAGGCTCTGCAGGCCTTCCCGGTCCTCGGGGGTCGCGCCTACCTGCTTCAGCAGCGACTTCGCGTCTTCGGCCAGCTGCGGGGCGGCCGCAGCGTCGGCGGCGGCCGCCCGGGCGGCGGCCGCCCAGCTTTCGGTCTCACTTTCACTTTCACTTACACTTAAGACTGCCATATCTTCGCTTGCTGCGCTTGCGCCAATTTCGCTCGCCAGCTCCATCGCCGACAACACATCGCAGGCCTCATCGGCGGCGGCCATCGCAGCGTCGTCCGAAAAGTGTACTTGGCGCGACATTCGTGCTATCAGATTGGTGGGGCGTCTTTAAAATAAGACCGAGTGCGGCGAGCAGCGAGCGGCACTTATGGCACCTCTATTTTTACGATGAACGCTGTCGCGCCCGTCACCAGCGTGCCGATGAGCAGCCGCGCGAACATCGACAGGGGGTGCTGCATCTCGTCGGTCGCAATCTCGGCGGCGACTGAGACGACGAAGTAGATCGCCATCACCAGCAAAATTACTGAAAGTGTGTGGACCTTCATGGCCTTTTTGAATCGCGCCTATAATACTCAATAAGACTCTGACATGTCTCAATTCAAGAGTGCGCACACACCGCGCGCGGGCGCTCGCGCTGGCGCTCATGTCGGCGCCCACGCTGGTGCTCATGCTGGCTCTCGCGCTGGCGCTCGCGCTGGCGCTCACGCCGGCGCCCGTGCCGGCGCTCATGCAATCGCGCAGCCACAAAAGTTGGTGCAAACGCAGATGCTCCGCTGGCTAGTGCCGCCGTTGCGGCCTCTCCGCGCAGAAGACATTTTGAAAGCCGCAGATGGGGCGGCCGCTTCGGCTGCCGAAGCCACTCCGGCTGCTTCGGCGGCCGAAGCAGCCGAAGCACCTTCGGCCGCGCTCGCAGCAGAGTTCGCGGCGGTGGCCGCCGAGGTCGCGGCGGCCAAGACGCGGCTCGACGACATCCCGCCGGCGGCGTTCGCGCCGCTGGCGCGCGGCCTCGACCTGTACGCGGGGCTCAAGCGGATCATGCGCGCCGAGTACGGCGTGCCGGTCGCGACCAACGCGACCCTCAAGATCTTCGAGATGCTGAGCGGGCTGCCCGCAGTCCCGTGGGCGGGCCCGCTCGCGGCGGGGGCGGGCGGCGTCCGCGCGTTCTGCAACGCCGAGCTGCCCGGCGCGTTCCTGGTGGGCGTCAACCAGTACGCGCGCCAGCTGCCGGCCGCGCTCGACTGGGCCGCGTCCAGCTACGTGCCCGACCGCGCGGCCGGCGTCGCCGCCGACCAGACGATCCTCGACGACGAGTACGGGTTCCTCGCGGGCAACCCCGAGCGCTGGCTGGTTACGGCGCGCCCCGACGCCCCCGGCCCCGCCGGCAACGGCGACATGACCGCCGCCGCCGTCGTGGCGGCGGCGGCGGCGGAGGCGCGCGCGCGGTTCGCGGGGCCGACCGGCCGCGGCGCGACCCTCTACACCAGCGACGCGGGCATCGACGTCACCGACGACTACAACAACCAGGAGGCGGCGACGGCTGTCCTCAACTTCGGCCAGGTGCTGTGCGGGGTCCTCGCGCTGGCGCCGGGGGGGTCCCTGATCACGAAGCAGTACGAGTTCACGATGCCGTTCAACCGCCAGCTGCTGATGGTGCTCGCGAGCCTGTTCGAGACGCTCGAGATCGTCAAGCCCCGCACGAGCCGGCCGGCGAACAGCGAAGTGTACGTGTTCGGCGCCGGCTTCCGGGGGATCGACCCCGAGGGCGGCCTCGCGCGGGCCCTGCTGGGACGGCTGGCGGCGGCGCGCGCGGCCGCCGCCGCCGCGCCGGGCCGCGCGCTGCCCGCAGACTTTGAGCTGTTAGAAGTATCTGGGCACAACCCAGACGCAGACCGCGCGCTGCTGCGCGTTGCGCGCGATCTTGCGCACAACCAGTGCCGCTACCTGCTCGAGATGGTCGCGGTAATGGAAAGCTGTGGCGCGCGCGATATCCAACAGTGCGTGGGCGAGTTTGCGCGGCCGGCCGCAAAAAGAGCCGTCGCCTCGTGGCTGCGCGCGAACCCATTGCGACAGCTGCCGGCTAGCGACCAGATTCGGGCGGCGCGGCTGTGAAAGTAAACCGGAGTAGCTGATGCTAATCGCGATCATTTTTTTATGGCATAATTATGATGTTGTTATTGCCGTTGACGGTAATAGAAGCACTGCCGGCCCCGATGCAAATGTTGTTATTCGCAGTGGCGATCAAGCCGGAACCGGCTAGATACCCAATTGCTGTGTTATAATAACCTGCGGTGACTGCATTTCCGGCATTGTAGCCAATAAATGTGTTTCCACTTGCAGAGCTATTCTGGGCATGTCCGGCGCCATAACCTACCACAGTGTTACTTCTGCCTAACAGCGCACTTATTGTATTTTGGCCTAGTGCCGTTGAACCATAAGATGGATTCTGTGATGAGCCAACAAATACCGGGTATCCGGAAAGGGTAACTGCACCAAACGTGGTCAGGCCCTGGAGCGTCGTGGCGCCATTGACGGACAGCGCCGAGTACATCTGGGCATCGCCGCAGACGGTCATCAAGCCGTTGAACCGGTTGCTCGCGCCTGACGCCGTGATGTTGCCGTATATGGTCAGGCCCTCGAGGGTCGTGGCGCCACTGACGGACAGCGCCGAGTACATCTGGGCGTCGCCGCAGACTGTCATCAACCCGCCAAACCAGTTGCTGGCGCCTAAAGCCCTGATGTTGCCGTTTGTAGTCAGGCCCTGGAGTGTCGAAGCGCCATTAACGGACAGCGCCGAGTACATCTGGGCGTCGCCGCAGACGGTCATCAAGCCGTTGAACCGGTTGCTCGCGCCTGACGCCGTGATGTTGCCGTAAGTGGTCAGGCCCTGGAGCGTCGTGGCGCCACTGACGGACAGCGCCGAGTACATCTGGGCGTCGCCGCAGACTGTCATCAACCCGCCAAACCAGTTGCTGGCGCCTAAAGCCCTGATGTTGCCGTTTGTAGTCAGGCCCTGGAGTG
>Ga0214921_10001004_pt1 | contig 49266 bp, 48 predicted proteins | sample LL1505_MetaG_FD_177992 | JGI IMG/M metagenome (GOLD analysis project Ga0214921, IMG submission 177992) | Freshwater microbial communities from Lake Lanier, Atlanta, Georgia, United States - LL-1505 | ecosystem: Environmental > Aquatic > Freshwater > Lake | place: USA: Georgia | collected... | reverse complement strand
TATTGTTGATATAATGGGTCACAATGCGATGGGCGCAACAAGGTGGTTTAGAGTAGGATCACTGACTATTCAGCCTTCGGAAATTATGAAAGTTTGCACCGTATTCGCTTTAGCGCGTTATTTTTATAGCATTGAAGCTGAAGAAATCGGCCGCATAAAATTTATTATCGCGCCACTTACAATGATTGCGGTGCCCGCCTTTTTCATTTTTTACCAACCCGATCTCGGAACCGCGACGATTTTAATCATGGTCGGTGTTTCAATTTTATTTCTCGCCGGCGTTAAAATCTGGAAATTCATTTCTGTAGGAGCCGCAGGTCTTGCCGCCGTTCCTTTCGCTTGGCATTTTTTGCTTTATGACTATCAAAAACAGCGTGTTTTAACTTTCTTAAATCCAAATAATGATCCGCTGGGAAGTGGATATAACATCATTCAATCCAAAATCGCGATTGGCTCTGGAGGCTTATTTGGCAAGGGTTATTTGAATGGAACACAAGGACAATTAAATTTTTTACCGGAAAAACAAACTGACTTTATTTTCACAATGTTATCGGAAGAGTTGGGATTTTTAGGCAGTTTTTTCACAATTGCGGTTTATTGCGCAATCATTGGAATCGGCATTTCAATTGCCATGAAAACCAAACATCAATATGGCAGATTATTGGTGATGGGCGTGATTAATATTTTTTTCATTCACATGTTTATAAATATGGGAATGGGAATGGGATTGATTCCGGTTGTAGGCGCGCCACTGCCTTTCGTTTCTTATGGCGGCACAATTATGGCGTCAATGATGATTGGATTCGGGTTAGTTTTAAATGTGGATTTGCATAAAAATTCGGACTTAAAACTTAACTAAATCTGCGATTCGCAAACTTACGCTAGATCCTGAAACAAGTTCAGGATGACGAGTGGGGAAAACGAGTTCAATCAAAACTCCGTTGCGAGAAAAACGATCTTAATCAAAACTCCGTTGTGAGAAAAACGATCTTAATAAAAACTCCGTTGCGAGAAAAACGATCTTAATCAAAACTCCGTTGTGAGAAAAACGATCTTAATAAAAACTCCGTCATCCTGAACTTGTTTCAGGATCTACATCGGGTCGAATCGCTTTAATTCTCCTCATCATCATTCACATCATATTCTTCCAGCAATTTCACTTCCCCAGATTTTTTCCCTTCAATTCCTAATTCCGCAATATTTTTCATCGCTGAATAAACTCCGCGATTCAATCCTTTTACCATTTTACTATGCAATCCAAGCGCTTTATTTAGCGACTTTCCAAGCTCTCTCGAATCTCTAAAAATCATCGTCACATTATCCAACAAACGACGCACTTCAATCTTTAAATCTTCGATATTTTTTTCCTGCTTAATTCGATCAATCACAATTCGAGCTTGCGATAAAAAGTTAATCATTCCAATTGGCGAAGCCAATATTACTCCGCCTTCTAGCGCTCTTTGTTCAAAATCAGAATCAAGGCTTCTAACGATATCAAGCATCTTTTCCGTCTGCAAAAACATCACGACTAAAATTTTATAATCCGACGCATTTTTGCTTCTTAATTCTTCAAATAAAAACTTCGAATAATCCTTCTTTTTCAAGCTTTCCAAATGCTTGCGAAAAGCATCTTTAATCTTGGCTAAAATAATTTTTTCTTGCTCAAAATCACCGCTTTGGCGTGCAACTTCGAGGTCATAAAAATGCGGTGAAGATTTACTATCAATAATTGCGATTTGATCTCCCGGAAAAAACAAAATCGCATCTGGCCTTTTCGATTCTTGCTCTGACTCATTATTCACAACCGAAAAATGCGACTGTAAAATATAATCACCATAAGAATTGAAATCGGCTTTTTCTTTTAAACCAGAACTTTTTAAAATATTTTCCAGCGTAATTTCCGCAGTTCTTCCCGCCGCTCCGGGACTTAGCAAAGCCTGTTTAGTTAAATTAATTATATCAGCAGATTTTTTGACATCATCACCCAAAGAAACAACTTTTGCCGTCACATTTTCAAAATTTTTAAACAGTGTTTCGGTAATTTTTTTAATATTTTCCTGCTGATTTACACTAATTTGATTTTGCTGCTCATTATTTTTTTTAATCAGATTTTCTGACAATTGCAAAAGAATGGTTTCCTTATCTTTATTCCATTCTTCTCTTTGTCTTTCAATTTGCTCTTGCTCTGATTTTAGCAATTGATTTTGGGTTTCTAAATGAACATTTTTTTGCTGTAAGAAATTAGTTTTTTCTTCCGACTTTTCTTTTTCCTCGCGCAAAAAATCAACTTCATTTTGCGCTCTTTCCGCCTGACTTTTAAACTTAGCCAGAAAATAAAAAAACATACTAGCACAAATGCCGATGATTATTGTGAAAACTAACGCTATTGCCATTGTATTTTGGAAATTGATTACTAGATTTTTGTAGATTCTCGCCTCTCCGAGAGTCTGTTGTGTAAATCAAAATTTTCTAAGAAATTTTTGTGATTCTGATTTTTTTGAAAGGTAAGCGTACCTTGATGTACGTGCGTTTCAAAAAAATCAGAATTACGAAAAATTCGACGAAAAGTTTGATTTACACAGCAGACTCTTTAATTCAGATTCATTTCAACCATGACCAAACAACAAATTCAACCGCAAGTTTTTCATGCTTTGCCTTTGCGTGATATTGTGATTTTTCCGCAAATGACTACCACAATTTTAGTTGGTCGGGAAAAATCTTTAAATTCGGTGGAAGAATCTCACCGCTTGGGAGTTCCAATTTTTGCAGTGACTCAAAACAATCCCGACCTTGATGAATTTGATCAAAAAAATATTCACTCAATTGGCACTTTATGCAATGTTGTTGAATCAATCAGAACTCCTGACGGCACATTAAAAGTTATTCTTCAAGGCATCGCGCGCGCTAAATTAAAAAAAATTATTCACGCTGAAAAATTTTTCACTTGCGAAGCAGAGCTTTTAATCGATCCCAAATTTGCTACCGACAATAAAGAGCTTTTAGGCCTAATCAAAGCCTGCATTGAAAGCTTCACCAAATATAGCGAACATAATAAACGCATCACGCCGGAAGTTTTAAATTCGCTGACTAAAGTAAAATCACCTCACGAAATTGCTTATTTAATTGCTACTTACATTGGCAATTCAATTAAAAACAAACAGGAAATTCTTGAAGAAAATGATTTAAGCAAAAAGCTTTTCAAAGTTTTAGAAATGTTAAAAGGCGAGATCGAAATCGGTCAAGCAGAAGCGCGAATCAATAAATCAGTGCAAGAAAAATTCGCCAAAAGTCAGAAAGAAGTTTATTTAAATGAACAGCTCAAAAATATCAAAAAAGAGTTGGGTCAGGAAGAAGAAAATGAAACCAAAGAAATAAAAGAAAAACTGGCGAAACTGAAATTGCCTTTAGAAGTGAAGAAAAAATGCGATGCGGAATTAGCCAAGTTAGAAAAAATGAATCCATATTCTTCAGAATCGGGCGTCGTGCGTAACTATTTAGACTGGATTTGTACTTTGCCTTGGACCGCTAAATCAAAGTCTGGAACCAGTTTAGACAAAGCTAAAAAAATTCTCGATTTACATCATTACGGTTTAGAAAAAATCAAAGAACGCATTCTCGAATTCATCGCCGTGCAAATGAAAACCAAAGAATCCCGCGGCCCAATTTTATGTTTGGTTGGCGCGCCCGGAGTCGGAAAAACTTCACTAGCAAAATCAATCGCCGAAGCTTTGGGACGTAAATATGTTAAAGTTTCTTTAGGTGGCGTGCGCGATGAATCTGAAATTCGTGGACATCGCAGAACTTACATCGGCTCAATGCCGGGACGCATTATTCAATCAATGAAGAAGGCTCAAACCGTTAATCCTTTAATGTTGCTCGATGAAATTGACAAAATGTCGCATGACTTTCGCGGTGATCCGTCTTCAGCGCTTTTAGAAGTTTTAGATCCCGAACAAAATTCAGCCTTTTCTGATCATTATTTAGAAGTTGATTACGACCTTTCTAAAGTAATGTTCGTTGCCACTGCAAATAGCTTAAACACTATTCCAGTGCCACTTCGTGATCGTATGGAAATTATCAAACTTTCTGGTTATACAGAAAGTGAAAAACTTCATATCGCCAAAGAACATTTAATTGCCAAACAGCGCGCAGAAAATGGTCTTTCAAAATCTGAATTTACCTTAAGCGATGAATCAATTCTAACCTTGATTCGCAATTACACTTTTGAAGCGGGAGTCCGAAATTTAAATCGCGAAATTTCAAATTTAGCGCGCAAATCGGTGAAAGAAATCATCATGAAAAAAACCAAATCGCTGCATATTAGTGAAAAAAATCTTTCCCAATATGCCGGCATTCCAAAACGTCATTACGGAATTGCCAAAGACCAAGATTTGATTGGGGTCGCAACTGGTTTGGCTTACACAGAATATGGCGGAGATTTGCTTGATATTGAAGCATTAAAATTTGAAGGAAGCGGCAAAATCCAAACTACGGGACAACTTGGCGACGTGATGAAAGAATCAGCGCACGCCGCTTTAAGTCACGCGCGCTCAATTGCTAAAAGTTTGAAAATCGAGGCAAAAAAATTCAATAAATATGATTTCCACATTCACGTTCCCGAAGGTGCAACTCCAAAAGACGGGCCTTCAGCTGGCGTGGCTTTATGCGTGGCTTTAGTTTCAGTTTTATCTGATCGACCAATCAGAAAAGATATTGCCATGACGGGCGAAATTACTTTGAGCGGAAAAGTTTTAGAAATCGGTGGTTTAAAAGAAAAACTTTTAGCAGCCTTGCGCGGCGGAATCAAAACTGTGCTGATTCCAAAAGCTAATGAAAAAGATTTAGAAGATATGCCAAAAGAAGTTTTGGATAAAATCAAAATCAAAGCAATTTCTCATATTGAAGAAGCTTTCAAAGAATGCCTGCTTCTAAAAAAAGTGACGAAAAATGTCAGAAAATAAACAAATTCACATTATTGCAGGACCAAACGGAGCGGGTAAAAGTTCATGCGCCAGAATCACGCTTTTGCCCGATTTCCTGAAAAGTAACGAGTTTGTAAATGCTGATGAAATCGCCAAAAATCTTTCTCCTGAAAACCCAAAAGAATCCGCTGTAGAAGCGGGTCGATTGATGTTAAAAAGAATGGAATTTCTTTTAAATGAAGATCGCGGTTTTGCCTTTGAAACTACTTTATCGGCACGCACTTATTTGAACCTAATTCGCCGATCACAAGCGGCTGGTTATCGCATAAATTTAATTTTTTTAAAATTACAAAGTCCAGAACTTGCAAAAATCAGGGTGCAAAATAGAGTAAGCAAAGGCGGCCATGATATTGAACCTCTCGTAATTGAGAGAAGATTCCAAAGAGGCCTCGATAATCTTAAGGATTATTTAGCAATCGTTGATACGGCTTCGGTCTATGAAGCCAGCGGTCCTGAACTCATAGAAATTGCTCAAAAAAATCAAGATCAATTAATTATTCTTAATCAAAATCTCTGGGAAAACATCTATGCGTAACGAAGAAATCCTCAAGCGAACGGAGGAGGGAATGAAAGAAAGCAATAAAGTTCTCATTCGCGAACTGATTCACGATCTGGAAGAAAAAGGCATTCACCCCGCTTGGGCAATTGATGGCGAAGTCAAAAAATTAAGAATTATTGATGAAAATGAACTTCAGGATTTTGAAAAAGAATTAAAAGAATTTGGGCTAGAAAAATCAGATTTCTGCCTTTTAGAAGAAGATACTAGCGAAGCCTCAAAAACCTCTTATCCTTTGAACGGAAACGTCATCCTTATTCACAAAAAAACCGCTAAAATCAAAACTTACAAAGCCGGAAATAATTCCGCTTGGGTTGTTGATTTTCACCGCGATTTACAAAGTAATTTTTTCACAAACTAATCAATGCAAAATAATAAAAATATCCTTCTTGCCACCGTTCTTTCTGCCATGATTTTATTGAGTTGGACGTGGTTTTACGAAAAGCCAAAAATGGAAAAACAAGAATTACAAAGAAAAATTCTCGCTGAACAAAAACCGCAAGTTGAAACGATTAAAACTATTGAAAATAAAGGCTCAATTGCATCTGCAATTTCAACAACAAAACCAGCTGAAGCCGCTGTTACTTTAAAAAACCGCGACGAAATTTTAGCCCAAAGCGCCGAAAGTCGAGTTGATATTGAAAGTGAAAATTTACACGGCTCAATTTCATTAAAAGGTGCGCGTTTTGATGATTTAACTTTGGCAAAATATTTTACAGCAATTGATAAAAAAGAAGAAGTTACACTTTTAGCGCCCGCAGAAAGTCGCGAAAGATATTTCGCTGATTTTGGCTGGATCAGTTCTGAAAGCGGCTTGGAACTTCCTCAACCAACAACAATTTGGAAAAGCGACAACAAAAAATTAACGCCGCAAAATCCGGTTACGCTTTCGTGGAAAAATAAAAATAACATCGAGTTTTTAATTCATATCACTTTGGATGAAAATTTTATGTTTGGCGTTTCACAATCGGTAAAAAATAATTCAGCTTCTGAAATTTCTATCGCTTCTTATGGTCGCATTAATCGTGTTTTAAATAATGCCCAAAAACCAGTTTATATTCTTCACGAAGGCCCAATTGGCGTGTTTTCTGATGTTCTTCACGAATCTTCTTACAAAGATATTGTCGAAGAAAAACGTCAGGAATTTACTTCCGAAAAAGGCGGCTGGCTGGGAATTACTGATAAATATTGGTTAAGTTCAATTTTGCCTGATAAAAGCTTGAAATACAGCGCCAGCTTTAATCACGAATTAACCAACCAAAATAATTTTTATAATTCCGAATTTGTCGGCCAAGAATTTAAAGTTTTGGCTGGCGAAACTTTAAAATTTGATCATCATCTTTTCGCTGGAGCCAAGAAAGTTAAGCTTCTCGATCAATATGCTAAAGAATATGATGCCAAACTTTTTGATCGCGCCGTAGATTTCGGCTGGTTTTATTTCTTAACCAAACCGTTCTTTTTTATCGTTTCTTTCTTGTCGGAAATTTTAGGAAATTTTGGTTTAGCAATTTTAGCAATGACGGTTTTAGTGAAGCTGGCATTGTTTCCAATGGCGAATAAATCTTACTTAGCAATTGGCAAAATCAAAAAATTACAACCAAAAATCGAAGCCATTCGCACCCGTTTCAAAGATGATCGCATGGCGATGAATCGCGAAACTATGGAACTTTACAAAAGAGAAAAAGTTAATCCAGCTTCTGGTTGCTTGCCAATCTTGATTCAAATCCCAATTTTCTTTTCACTTTACAAAGTGCTTTATGTAACTTTGGACATGCGCCAAGCCTCATTCTATGGCTGGATTCACGATTTATCAGCGCCAGATCCAACTTCAATTTTTAACCTTTTTGGTTTGTTACCATTCGCCACCAGCGCTTCTTTCACGATCGGTCTTTGGCCAATCTTGATGGGACTTACCATGATTGTTCAGCAAAAACTAAGCCCTGCGAGTTCTGATCCAACTCAGGCAAAAGTTTTGAAGTTTATGCCTTATGTTTTAACTTTTGTTTTAGCTGCATTTCCAGCAGGTTTATTGATTTACTGGACTTGGAGCAACACATTGTCAATCTTACAACAATGGTTAATCAGCACCAAATTGAATAAGGACAAAAAATAAAAATTCTTAGAACCCGTTCTTAAACAAATTTTCTGAAGTCACCTGAAATTTTCTGAAGTCACCCTGAGCTTGTCGAAGGGTGATTTAACATTTGGGCTTGAATCACCCTTCGACAAGCTCAGGGTGACTTCGGGGTTTTTAGTAATGACCTTGGGGTTGCTTAATAACGACCTTGGAGTTGTTTAGTTTTTAACACGGAAGGATGGCCGAGTGGCTTAAGGCGCACGCTTGGAAAGCGTGTTATGGGTAACACCATACGAGAGTTCGAATCTCTCTCCTTCCGCCAATCCCGCAAGCCTCAGATCTGCAAGACTTCAGACAATTTGATGATTTTTGCGAACTTTATTGCGAACTCATCTTCCCAACCCCGACAATTCTAGCTCGAAGCGTACCGAAAATAAATTCATCCAAAATAAAACTGAAAATCACTAGCTAGTGAAGAGATATGATTTGCCAACCTTTTGTTGCATGAAGGTGTGGATGAATTATTGAAAAATGGAGAAATTGGGAGAATCTTTCCGTCAATGATGTTGTGTAAAGACCTGACAACGCTGATCAAAATTAGGTTTAACGCAAAGCGGAGATTCGGAGATTTTGTATCTTTTTCGCAAAAAAATTTTCTAATTATTAAAGATTAATTTTACGCCATTCATTTTTGCAGCAAGTTCTGGCAAAAAAGCTTTATCAGCTATTTCAATATGTGATATGGCACCGCGACTAAGGGCGTGATTAGGTGAAATAATGCCGCTATTTGTTACTAAGCCAAAATTTATAAACGTTTCATTCAAAAGTGATTTTAACTTACCAAAATTCATAACCAAGCAAACGGCTTTTTCTGGCTCTTTGCCTCCATACTCTTTCCAATGACCAGAATTGGGAACATCGAGTGAGAAACAACAGGCATAACTTCTTTTCTGCATTCTTCGTAATAATTTCTTAAAGTGAAATTTGGATCTTTTTCAAAATAACTTTGTTGGTTAATCAATCTTTCCTGCTCCGGTTGAGCAGAATCATTATCGTCCGCGTAATTATCGACTTTATTGAAGTGCAAATAATTCCCATCAAGCATTTTAACAAAATTTTCAAACGATATAACTTTGTAGAGCAAGGTCTCATCGCTAACCTGCTTTAAAAGGTTTTTATGAGACTCAACGCAAGAATATTTCATGACAAGTTTTTTATAATTAATAAACTGAGTTTTTATTAATTCATTTTTAGCAAAATAATACAAACAGAAGCGGGGCGGCTTTATTTTAGTTGCGGAAATTACTAAACTTAACAAGCATGATCTCGAATTTTATTCTTTTTTAAGCAGTTTTTTTATCACCTTTTCAAAATCCTGCTTTGTCAATTCTCCGTCATCACCATTTAAGGTCGCAACCAAATTACCACTTTTGTCAAAAATATAATTTAATGGAATCGCGTCTGGTTCTTCCAAGCTGATTTTTGAGGCTTCCGCAAACATTCCATTTGGATATTTAACCGCTTTGGAAACCGCGAGCGCTTTTTTTCGATCTCTTTTTTTATCAATACTAACGCCAATAATTTCAAGACCTTGATCTTTATATTCTTGATAAAGCTCGTCTAAAATTGGAATTTCTTTACGACAATCCAAACACCAAGCTGCCCAAATATTTACAATCACAACTTTGCCAATTTTTTCTCGCAGATCAAAAGAATTTTCATCAAAAGTTTTAATGATTAATTCTTCGCGCGCTAAAGCTGGCAAAGAAAAAAACAATGCCACTACAAAAAATAAGAAAAATTTTTTCATCTAAAATTTTGATTTAAAATTGAAATCACCCAAAAATTCCTGAACCAAAGTTAAAGCAGAAATAACTGCGGTATCAGCGCGCAAAATACGCGGGCCTAAACTCAAAGAATAAAGATTTTTTAACGAACGCATTTTTTCAAATTCTTCCGGCGCAAAACCACCTTCTGGGCCAATTAAAATTACGATTTCTTTATTTTGATTATTGATTTTAGGCAAAAGCTCGCTTGCTTTTAAACCTTGTCCTGACTCATCGCAGAGAATAAATATTTTATTTTCCGCTTCTTTCTCACTTAAAAATTTTTCGAGTTTTTTCACTTCCAAAACTTGCGCCAAATCATTTCTTTCGCATTGTTCGCAAGCTTCTTTAATGTTTAATTTGAAACGATCGTAGTTAATTTTATCTACGATTGTTCGTTTTGTAATAAGAGGTTGAAAGCTTGAAACTCCAAGCTCAGTGGCCTTTTCACCAATAAAATCTATTCTGACATTTTTTACCAAAGCGAAAGCCAAAGTTATGTTTGGCGCTTTCCTTAAATCGGCAATTTTTTTAACAATTTTAAGAGTAATAAATTTCTTCTCGATTGTTGAAATATTAGCTGCAAACTCACCATCTGCGCCATTAAACACAAAAACTGCATCACCAATTTTTTGGCGCATTACTTTGGTTAAATATTCAAAATCATTACCAGAAATTTTAATTTCCAAACCTTCATTTAGGTTTTTTTCTTCAATAAAAATTCTTATTTTTCTCATAAGTTGATTTAAAAATCTCAATTTGCAAAATGCTGAAAAATCTCACTTCCAAGCATATTTATGAACTTCCTGATTTTCTCCCTAATTTTGGCCGCGACTTTAGCCATAACATTGAACCGCAATATCAGAAATTTACGCCTGAATTTACAAATTCAAAGCGATAAAAAACTGCGCTTCACTTCGTTGCCTATTCATTATATTTATTGCTTTTTGCTGTGGTCGATAATCTTTACAGCCACAATAACTTTCACCTCTTTTTCCAGCTTTGCAAAATATTGTTTAGTTGCCACACTTTTAGCGGTTAATTTTTTCCTGATTAAAATTTTCTATAAGAAAAACTTCAATTCCAAAAAACATATTGAAAAGGCGGGAACCATTGTCCTTTCTATCACCGCGGGCATCGGAATTTTAATCACCATCATCATCACTGCTTCAATTTTATTTGAGTCTTTGCGTTTTTTTGAATTTGTAAAGCCACTCGATTTTTTGCTTGGAACCACTTGGAACCCGCAAATGGCAATCACTTCCGAGCAAGCAGTTGGCGATAGCGCTTTTGGCATGGTTCCGGTTTTTCTTGGAACTTTACTAATCACTTTAATTGCTATGTTGGTTGCGGTTCCAACTGGAATCATGGGCGCAGTTTATTTGTGCCTTTATGCCAAAGCTAAAACCCGCGATTATTTAAAACCAATTTTAGAAATTTTGGCAGGAGTTCCAACCGTTGTTTACGGCTATTTCGCCGTAGTTACAGTTGCACCATTTTTTAAACATGCTTTTGCCTCTTTCGGAATTGAAATCGCTTCAGAAAGTGCTCTTGCTGCTGGTTTTGTAATGGGTGTGATGATTATTCCCTTCGTATTATCTTTAACTGACGACGCTTTAAACGCAGTGCCGCAAGCTTTAAAAGACGGCGCTTTGGCGCTTGGAAGCACCAAATCAGAAATGATTAAAAAAGTTGCTTTGCTTTCTGCAACGCCATCAATTGTAGGCGCGGTGATTTTGGCAGTTTCGCGCGCAATTGGCGAAACCATGATTGTTGTGATGGCGGCGGGTCTGGTTGCTAAATTAACTTTTAACCCGCTTGATTCAGTAACAACCGCAACCGCGCAAATTGTAACCTTGCTTGTTGGCGATCAAGAATTCAACAGCCCCAAGACTTTAGCCGCTTTCGCACTCGCTTTAACATTATTTATTTTTACCTTCATTTTCAACATTGTAGCACTGGTGGTGATTAAAAATTATAAGAAAAAATACGGTTAAAATGAAAAATAACAAAATTAAAAACTTAAAAAAACGTCACAGAAAAGAATTTCGCTTCAAGGCGTTTGGCATGATTGCAATCGCATTTTCTTTAGCATTTTTAGTGCTGTTATTTGGCATGATTTTAAGCAAAAGTTCGGGCGCTTTTTTACGCAGTGAAATTGCTTTGGAAATTGATTTAACCAATGAAAATGACATCACAAAAATTGATTATCGCCAACAGATTAAAAATGCTTTAAAAGCCGAATTTGCTGATGCCAAGGAACTTGCAGAAATAAATTCACTTTATCAATTAATCAGCAAAATTAGTAACTTAGAACTCAAAAAAGAGTTAGAAAAAAATCCTGATTTACTGGGTAAAAAATCAATTTTTTGGCTTAGCGCTTCTTCAAAAGTTGATATGTATTTCAAAAATAAAAATGCTTCGTCGCTTAATGAAAAGCAATTTTTATGGGCCAAAGAATTATCTGATAAAAACCAATTACGCACCGTTTTTAATTGGAAATTTTTTGAATTTGCTGATTCTCGCGAACCAGAAATAGCAGGCATTGGCGCTGGTTTAAACGGTTCAATTTTAGTGATGGCAATTTTCTTAAGTTTGGCTTTTCCAATTGGCGTGATGTGCGCTTTTTATTTGGAAGAATTTGCGCCAAAAAATCGCGCCACCGACATTATTGAAATCAGTATTAATAATTTAGCCGCAATTCCATCAATCATTTACGGATTACTCGGATTGACAGTGTACTTACAATTCATGAACCTGCCGCGCTCTTCTAGTTTAGCGGGCGGAATGACTTTATTCATGTTGGTTTTGCCAGTAATTATCATCGCAACTCGAAATACAATTCGTTCAATTCCAACTTCAATTCGTGATGGCGCAGCCGCTCTGGGCGCATCTAAAATGCAAATTACTTTGCATCATTTATTACCACTTTCTGTTCCCGGAATTATGACTGGAACTATTCTTGCCGTTTCTCGCGCGCTTGGCGAAACCGCGCCATTATTGATGATTGGTATGATTGCTTTCATCGCTGATATTCCAAAAAACTTTACTGATCCAACAACTGTTCTTCCGGTACAAATTTATTTATGGTCTGACAGCCCAGAAATGGGTTTTGCTGAAAAAACCGCCGCGGCAATTCTGGTGTTGCTTGGAATTCTTATTTTATTCAATTTGGTGGCGGTGATTCTGCGTAAAAAATTCGAGAAAAAATGGTGAGAAAACAGCCCCAAACGGCTGTTTTCGGTTCTGTGATTAAAAATTCTACAAAGCGAGTTAAATGAACAACTCTTTCTCAATTCATAATATAAAACCAAAAATTATCGGAATTTTAAATGTTACGCCTGATTCATTTTCTGATGGCGGAAAGTTTGATTCTCTTGATAACGCACTAAATCATTTAAAAAAAATGATCGCCGAAGGTGCTGATGGAATTGATATCGGCGCTGAATCTACAAGGCCAAAAGCCACGCCAATTGGCGCTGAAGAAGAATGGAATAGACTAGAAAAAATTCTCCCCGCTGTAATTTCTGAAGTAAAAAAATCTGCCAAAAAAATTAAAATAAGTATCGATTCATATCATTTTGAAACCATCAAAAAAGCTTATGAAATTGGCGTTGATGTAATTAATGATGTTAGCGGTTTATGTGATGAAAAAATTGTTAATTTTATTGCCGAAAAAAATATCGAAACAATTTTGATGCATAACCTGCAAATTGAGGCAATTCCTGACGTGGTGATTAATCGCAATTTAAATTTAATTAACGAAATTCTGAAATGGGGAAGGGAGAAAATTTCTTATTTAGAAAGTAAAAATGTTAAAAAATCGCAACTAATTTTTGATCCCGGAATTGGCTTTAATAAAGATGCTTTGCAATCGATTCGGATTTTAAAAAATATTGAAGATTTTCAAGTTTTAGGATTGCCGATTTATGTTGGTCATTCTAAGAAAAGTTTTTTGGAAGCGATTGATTTTTCCGATTATGGCAAAGGTTTAAATCGTGCCGAAAAAACGCTGATTATTTCGCAATATTTGATTGGGAAAAATGTTGATTATTTGCGGATTCACGATGTTGAAAAACATGTTCAAAACATTGTCAAATTTCATCGCGCACCCGCATAAAACTAGCAAATCTTGGCGTGTTATTTTTGGTTTTCCCAAAAAATTTATAAGTAATTATCGCGCCGATTTTTGGTGGATTTTTTCTTTGTTCATCGCTAAATCCACCGCCAATTTTGAAACGAATTTTATCATCATTTTCAACCCATAAAGCCCCTAACATTCCGCGATATTTACCAGCTCCTTCAACATAAGAAACAACGCGCGCTTCGGCATCTTCAAAAGTTTTTAACTTTAATAAATCATCATTTCTTTCGGCCTTGTAAAATGAATTTGCGCGATGCAAAACCAAACCTTCGCCACCATTTTTAACCATGCTTTCAAGCAGATTTATCAAGGCTTCATGGCTTTCGATTTTAAATTGATCGATAACTTTTAAATGCTGCGCTTTTAATTTTTTCATCGCCTCAAAACGCTTGGAAAAAATATCAGGATTTTGTGGCATGTCAAAAATCATGAAATTGACTTTTTGCCAATCTTCATCATTGGGAATTTCTTGTCTGACAATGCTTGAAGTTGTTTCAAATTGCCCGCGCGCGATCCATAATTCGCCATCTAAAACTTCATTGGGAAAATCTTTAATAAACCATTTTGGGGCATGAATTTCGTTGCCTTGGCGTGAAATTAATTTTTCTCCATTCCAATAACCGCGTATTCCGTCAAGCTTTTCACTGACTAAATAATCTGTAATTACAATGTCATCGCGATAAATATTTGCGAGTTGAATTTGAGGTTTTGAGGCGGCGTAGGAATTGCTAACAAAAAAAATGATGAAGAAAAATATGAGCTTGAGTCGCATGGGTTCGGTGTTTTAATTTATTTTTTCCAGATTGTTTTTTAGGCTCTTGTAATCCAAAAAGCGATTCTTAAATAACCCTCAAATTTCACGTTTATACCAAAGCTACTTGAAGCTCGAACATTTCCTTAAATTGAGAATAGATCCTGAAAACAAGTTCAGAATGACAAACGCGGGAAGATCTACCAGATTCTGTCATTCTGAACTTGTTTTTGGGATCTATTCGATTTCGTCGCAAAGAAAAATTATATCTTGGTCGAGTTTCAAGTAGCTTTGTTATATTCACTTTTTCAATCAATCAAAAAAATAATTTTATGAGCAGCAAAGTAATCGGGATCGACCTTGGAACCACCAATTCTTGCGTGGCAATCATGGAAGGCAAAAATATCAAAGTTATTGAAAATTCAGAAGGTGTTAGAACAACTCCTTCAATAATCGGCTTTTTAACAAATGGCGAAAGAGCCGTTGGTGCGTCTGCTAAAAGACAAGCTGTTACTAATCCACAAAATACTGTTTTTGGTATTAAAAGATTGATCGGCAGAAGATTCGAAGATCCGACAACGCAAAAAGACAAAGCTCTTGTTCCTTACAAAATCGTCCCTTCAGCCAATGGTGATGCTTGGGTTGATATTAAAGGCGAAAAATATTCTCCAAGTCAAATTTCAGCTTTCGTTTTGATGAAAATGAAAGAAACCGCCGAAAGCTATTTGGGTGAAACTGTTACTAAAGCTGTAATCACCGTTCCGGCTTATTTCAACGATTCACAACGCCAAGCAACAAAAGATGCTGGAAAAATCGCTGGTCTTGAAGTTCTGCGCATCATCAACGAACCAACAGCTGCAGCTCTTGCTTATGGTTTTGAGAAAAAAGGTGGCCAAACAATTGCGGTTTACGATTTGGGCGGCGGAACTTTCGACGTTTCAATTCTTGAAATTGGCGATGGAGTTTTTGAAGTTAAATCAACCAATGGCGACACTTTCCTTGGTGGCGAAGATTTCGACATGAGAATTTTACAATTCCTTTCTGATGAATTTAAAAAAGACACTGGCGTTGATTTGTCGAAAGATCCACTAGCGCTACAACGTTTGAAAGAAGCTGCCGAAAAAGCTAAAATCGAACTTTCTAGCTTGATGGAAACCGACATTAACTTGCCTTACATCACCGCTGATGCAACTGGCCCAAAACACTTAAATGTGAAATTGACCCGCGCCAAACTTGAGCAATTGGTTGATGATCTAATTCAGCGCACCATCAAACCTTGCGAAAATGCATTGCAAGATGCTGGCTTGAAAGCTTCTGATATTCATGAAGTTATTTTGGTTGGCGGTATGTCACGCATGCCGAAAGTTATCGAAACTGTGAAAAAACTTTTTGGTAAAGAGCCAAATAAATCGGTTAATCCTGATGAAGTTGTGGCGATTGGCGCGGCAATTCAAGCGGCGGTTTTACAAGGCGACGTAAAAGATGTTCTTCTTTTAGACGTAACTCCACTTTCTTTGGGGATTGAAACTGCGGGCGGCGTTTTCACTCGCTTGATTGATCGCAATACAACAATTCCAACCAACAAGAGCCAAGTATTCTCAACCGCAGCGGACAGCCAAACTGCGGTTACAATCAAAGTCTTCCAAGGGGAGCGCGATATTGCGATTCACAATAAATTACTTGGCGAATTTAATTTAGAAGGAATTGCTCCGGCGCCTCGCGGCATGCCACAAATAGAAGTTATTTTTGATATTGACGCTAACGGCGTGGTGAAAGTTTCTGCGAAAGATAAGGCAACCAATAAAGAACAACAAATTCGCATTCAATCTTCTGGAGGCTTGTCTGACGCTGATATTGAAAAAATGGTGAAAGATGCAGAAGCAAATGCTTCTTCAGACAAAGCCAAAAAAGAATTTATCGAAGCTAAAAACCAAGCTGATGCAACGGTTTATGAAACTGAAAAATCTTTGAAAGAACATGGCGATAAAGTTGATGAAGCCACTAAATCCGCGCTTACAACTGAAATCCAAAATTTAAAAGATTTGATGGCTAAACCAGAAGTAACCGCTTCAGAATTAAAAACCGCAACTGAAGGCTTGGTGCAAAATTCAATGAAGTTGGGTGAAGCAATTTACAAAGCTTCACAAGCTGGCGCTGGAGCGGATGGAAATTCTGGCTCAGAATCCACAAACACCGGACAACAATCTTCAACAACCGATTCTTCTTCATCTGAAAAAGTTGTTGATGCGGAATATGAAGAAGTAAAAAACGAAGATAAAAAATAATCCGTTACTGCTCGAAACTACGCTGGACTGGGTTTGTAACCACAACTGTCCAACTAAGAATTTTTCTAATCTATTAATAGAAATCGTAGTCATGCTGAGCTTGTCGAAGCATGATTCTGGGCACGGGCTTGAATCATGCTTCGACAAGCTCAGCATGACTACGATTTTTACTTAAAAAGATTAGAAAAATTCTTAGTTGGACAGCAGTGATTACAAATCCCGTCCTGCTTCAGCGCTGCCTGATTTCTGCTTAAAAGGCATGATTAAATCTAGATCAATCAACTATATTTTACTTTTCACAAACACCGATCTGATTGAATGAAAATTCAAAGGAAATTCTAAAAACACATGCATCATGCTTAAAAAAAGCAGAAAATAAAATCCGGTTTTATAGTCATAAACATAGAGAGCGATTGAAGACAGCCACATCACCGCAGAAGCAATTAAAAATTTTTGCGGCACGTGATTCCACTTGATAATCTCAACTTTTGAAAACCAGTTTAAATAATGATAAGTATAAGCGAAAGCCAGAAAGCTTTGAATCTTGATTCCAAGGCTGGAATAAATCAGATCTTGTTGTTGAAAAGGAATATTGAAAATTCGAAAAATAATTTCGTTAAGTCCAAAATTTCCGCCCTGGAAAATTTCTGCCGCATATTTTCCAGCAATATAATTGCTTTGCGAAATAAATAAAAAAGATGTTGAACAAAGCAGAAAAACTGCGAAAGAAATATAGCTAGAAAGCGCTCCGTTTTTGATTGCACCTGATAAAATAAAAATTCCGGTAAATAGCCAAACATGAATTACAGTTGTGAGCAAAATACCAAAAATCACACTGTAAGTCCAAGTTCCTTTAAAAATTAAAAGCAGAATTATTGTCACCACAAAAGCATTGGTTCTAAACCACCAATCTTTCACAAAAGTTGTAATAAAAGCAGTTGCGAAAGCTAGAAAAATAAGAGCTGGCGTCCATGAATAAATTTCGCTTTGCAACTCGTTTTTATCTAATTTTTTAGCATCAAAAAAATTTTCAACTGAAGCTAAATCTTTAAATAATGGCCATAGATTTATCAATAAAACCAAAGCTGCGATGATAATGCTGACGGTTAAAAGCAGAAAATAATCTTTCTTTCTAGACACAAAATATTGCTTTTTATGCAGCCAAGAAATTTCGGTTAAATAATGAAGCGGACCCAAGATTGCGTAGGAGATTAGAAATAGTTCAAATGGCAAAAGTAGTGCCATAATGGCGGAGATTATCATTAGGAAAATGTTTGTGATATCGCCTTTGATTAACGCCATAAATTAAATTTTATAAAAAATTGTTGGAATTTGTTTTATCGAGCAATGCGCCCTTATCGATGACATAAAAAAAGCCTTAGGAAAATTTCCCTAAGGCTTTTTTAAAATAACTTTCTTTCAACAAAGAATTAATCAACCAACACTAATAATTTCTTGTTATTTTGCATTTCGGCAAAACCACCATGAATTTCAATGGTTTTAACAATAGCTTGCTTGTCATCATAAATCGTGATTACACCAGCTTTAAGAGCGGCTACAACTGATTCATGACCAAACATAACGCCCATTTCACCTTCGACTGAAGGAACGGTTGTCATATGGCATTCTTCTTGAAAAAGAATGCCTTTTGGAGAGATGATTTCGAGATTTAAATTAGCCATGAAACTATTTTGATTCATTCAAAAGTTTTTCGCCTTTAGCAATTGCTTCATCAATTCCGCCAACCATGTAGAAAGCTGATTCTGGAAGATGATCATATTTGCCAGAGAGAATTTCTTTAAAGCTACTCACAGTATCTTTCAAAGCTACTAATTTTCCGGGCGCGCCAGTGAAAACTTCAGCAACGTGGAAAGGTTGTGACAAGAAACGTTGAATTTTTCTCGCACGAGCAACTGTAAGTTTATCCTCTTCAGAAAGTTCATCCATACCAAGAATGGCGATGATATCTTGTAAAGATTTATAAGCTTGCAAAGTTTTTTGAACTTCACGAGCAACATCATAATGTTCCTGACCAACGATGCGCGGATCAAGAATACGCGAGGTTGAATCGAGTGGATCAACCGCTGGATAAATACCGATTTCAGCGATTTGGCGAGAAAGAACTGTTGTAGCATCCAAATGCGAAAATGAAGTCGCGGGAGCTGGATCAGTTAAGTCGTCAGCTGGAACGTAAATCGCTTGAACTGAAGTGATTGAGCCACGTTTAGTTGAAGTAATGCGTTCTTGCATCATACCCATTTCTGTCGCAAGAGTTGGTTGGTAACCTACGGCCGAAGGAATGCGACCTAAAAGCGCCGAAACTTCAGAACCAGCTTGGGTGAAACGGAAAATGTTATCGACGAAGAAAAGTACGTCGCGACCTTCTTTATCGCGGAAATATTCAGCTTGAGTAAGACCAGTCAAAGCAACGCGGGCGCGGGCTCCGGGTGGTTCATTCATTTGTCCATAAACAAGCGCTACTTTTGAATTTTTTAAATTTTTAATATCAATTACACCAGAATCAATCATCTCGTGGTAAAGATCATTTCCTTCGCGAGTTCTTTCGCCAACACCAGCAAACACTGAATAACCAGAATGCGCTTTGGCAACGTTGTTGATTAATTCCATAATCAAAACTGTTTTACCAACACCAGCGCCGCCAAATAAACCAATTTTTCCACCTTTAGAATAAGGAGCCAAAAGATCGATAACCTTAATGCCAGTTACCAGAATTTCAGTGTCAGTTGCTTGATCAACAAGTTCAGGAGCTGGAGCGTGAATTGGATTTAATTCTGCAGATTCAATCGCACCTTTTTCATCAATTGGTTCACCAATTACGTTCATGATGCGACCAAGAGTTGCTTCGCCAACGGGAACAGAAATTGCGCGCCCAGTGTCAATAACTTCAGCACCGCGAGTCAATCCTTCAGTTGAATCCATCGCAATTGTGCGAACGGTTTTTTCACCGATATGAAGTGCAACTTCAAGAACCAATTTTTTGCCATTATTCAAGCATTCAAGGGCATTGTAGATCGCTGGCATTTCGCCATTTTCAAATTCTACATCCACAACCGCAGAAATTACCTGCGTGATTTTTCCCGTGTTTTTCATTTTAAAAAAGAAGTTTTAAATAGGAGAGAGCCTTTCCAAGAAGGGCGCGCAATTTAGAAATTCAAAAACAAAGTGCAAGCAGGAATTTATAAAACATCTGGTGATTATCCCTTGATTCACAAAAAAACTTGATGTCACCCTGAGCTTGTCGAAGGGTTATTCTAAGATCGAAGCCTGAATCACCCTTCGACAGGCTCAGGGTGACATCTATTGTGTCTTAAGGGATAATCACCAAAAATCGCTACTAACTTTTCGCAAAAGGATTTTTGTTCAAACCCTGAACTTCCATTATAATATCTTTGGCAATTGGAGCCGCAGTTGCAGAGCCGCCTCCGCCGTGTTCCACTACAACTGAAATTGCATATTTTGGATCTTCAAACGGCGCGAAACCCACAAAAATTGCATGATTGGCGTTGGCGGCATTTTCTTCTTTCGACATTTCTTTTTCGCGCTTAGAAATCACTTGCGAAGTTCCAGTTTTTCCCGCCATTTCAAAGCCTTTAATTTCAATTCTTTTTCCATAAGCCGTGCCACCCGGTTCATTAACCACGCGGCGCATTCCTTCTTGAACAAATTTAATATGCGCTTCTGCAATCAAAGGTTCATTTTTTAAAGTGTCGAACTGTTTAAAAATATTGTGGTTGCGCACCAAATAAGGCTTGATCGGGATTCCGCCATTGGCAATTCGCGCCGTAACCAAAGCCATTTGTAGCGGCGTGGCTAAAACAAAACCTTGCCCAATCGCGGTGTTTAAAGTGTCGCCGCCAACCCAAGGCTGTTTGAGAACTTTTCTTTTCCATTCGTCAGACGGAACATTTCCAACTTTTCCGCCGTAAAGAGAAATATCAATTTTTTCGCCATAGCCAAAACGCTTCGACATTTCGGTGAATTTTTCATAACCAATTTGATTGGCTAAGGTGAAAAAATAAGTATTGCAAGAATGCATGATTCCGCCCATTAAATCTAACGATCCGTGACCTTCTTCTTTCCAACAGTGAAAGGCTCTTTTGCCAAATTGATAAGAGCCATTGCAAAAAACTTTGGTATTTGGATTAAAGCCACTTTCAAGTCCCGCCAAAGCCACCATTAATTTAAAAGTTGAACCCGGCGGATAAGTTGCAGAAATTGGTTTATTACTTAGTGGCTTGCGTGGATCGGTGTTTACTTGATTCCAATATTCTCTGGAAACGCCTTCAACGAAATTATTGGGATCAAAAGTTGGGCTCGAAGCATAAGCTAAAATTTCACCAGTTTTGACATTTAAAACTATGGCTGACGCAACGACATCTTTAATTCTTTCGGTAACATATTTTTGCAATCCAAAATCAATCGTTAAATGCAAGCGCGAACCTTCAACCGGGGGTTTAATTGAGAGGGTTCGCAGCGGAATTTCATGCACGTTAACTTCAACATATTTTACACCATATTTGCCGCGCAAAGGTTCGTCAAAAGTTTTTTCCAAACCAAATTTTCCAATACGAAAATCAGGATGCATAAAAAGATTTTGTTCATTTTCATCAATCTCTTTTTCGGAAGGAAGCGAAACATAACCCAAAAAATGCGCGGTTTCAGCCGGATAAGGATAACGGCGCATAATACCACTTTCGATTGAAACGCCGGACAATAAATGAGCGTTGGTTTCAATGCGCGCCAAATCATCCCAACCTAAATTATCCATCAAAGAAATAATGCTTTTACGACGAGCATTTTTGATTTTAGTGATAAAAATATTTTTAGCTTCGTCGCTTAAATCAAGCACTTCCGTAAGCTTGGCGACTAATTCATCGACATCTCTTTTGCGATCAAGATAAAGCAAAAGACGATAGTTGCTGTCATTTTTGGTAAGGGGAAATCCGTGGCGATCAACAACAGTTCCGCGCGGCGCTGGATTAATTACGGGCTTAATGCGATTTGAATCAGATTGGATAGAATATTCTTCATGTTTCCACAATTGCAAATAACTCAAACGCATTACCAAAGCACTCGCCAAAGCTGATTGCGCGCTTCCTAAAACCAAGGCGCGGCGATTGAAAATTTTGTTTTTGCGGATGTCGCGAAGCACTAATTATCCTCTAACAATTTTTGACTTAAATAGTCGAAAAACTTATGCATCAAAATGTAAAGCACTGACGATAATATAAATTGCACAATCGGCGTAATTACATTTAAAAATTCGCCGTTGAAGGCTGATAAAACGGTGTATTTCATCGATAAAAATAAAAAACAAAATGCCACAAACTGGCGCCAAATCTGGATGAAATTTTCTTTAATAATCATTTTGTTGTTAAGCAGCAAAAATAATTTGATCAGCAGAATATAACATAAAGCCGTGGTTCCGAGAGGAGCGCCATTTAAGGCGTCGTTCCAAATTCCGAGTATAAAAATAAACCAGATTGAAAAAGCGTTTTTAAATATTCCGAAATAAAAAATAATCATCAGGTCAAAAAGCGGAATCAGGTCGGAAAGACCAGCAATTCTGATGTCAGACACATTCATAATCACAAACAAAATCGCGATTAGATGCAGCAATATGATTCGCGAGATTGATTTTTGTTGGAGCATTTTGGAAATTTTTGGAAAAGTAAATTAAGAATATAGGTGAATTTGGAAGTTATTTGTCGACTGATTTTTGTCCAGAAAAAACCCAAAATAAAATACTCGATGTCACCCTGAGTCTGTCGAAGGGTGATTTAAGGTTTCGGGCTTGAATCACCCTTCGACAGACTCAGGGTGACATCGAGTATTTCCAAAATAAAAAAGCCGCCATTTTTAGGAAAAACATTTTTCCAAAAATGACGGCTTTTAAATTTGCTTTGATTTATTTACGCCTTTTTAGCGAATAATTTAGAAAATTCTTTTCTTTTGCGTTTTTTCCAGAAGCCACGGTGATAAGCGTCGGAAGCCAATAAAGGAATAACTGACGTGGCTTCAGCAAAAACCATTTGCTCAAAAGTTGTATCAACTTTTCCCCAAGAACAAGCTTCTTTCAAAGTCGAAGAAGAGCAGGCGCCGTCGCGAGAATCGGCAACTGTGATTTGAATGGCATATTTATGCATTTCAGCTTCAACGCCTAAAATTTCGGCGCAAACAACCGTATCTTGCACGAAATTTTTGGGAACGCCGCCGCCAACCATCAATAAACCCGTGGTTCCAGCTTTGATTTTGATTTCGGTTAATTCTCTGAAGTCAGCGATTGAATCGATTGTCATGTGTTTTTTTGGATTTTTAACTTGATGCAAAACAAGTCCAAAACCAGCAGAAGAATCGGTGAAAGCTGGGCAGAAAATTGGAACGTTATAATCGTAGCAAAGTTCAATTAGAGATTCTTGTTTTTTGGCGTGTTTTTTTAGATATTTTCCCATTTCCCAAATAAACTCGCGCGATGAATAAGGGCGCGCTTCCAAAGAGTTGGCAATTTTGTAAATTACATTGTCACAATTTTGTAAATCTTTTTCATCGATGTAAGTGTCGTAAATTCTGTCGATGTAATTTTTGCGTAAAAATTGATCGTCGATGAAAGGAGTTCCTTGGTAATGTTTAAAACCAAGAGCTTCAAAAAAATCCATATCAACAATTGAAGCGCCCGTTGCAACAACTGCGTCAATCATGCCAAATTTAATCATGTCGGCGTAAACTTTCATACAACCGCCAGCAGAAGTTGAGCCAGCTAAAGTTAAAATGTTAGAGCAGGTTTTGTCTTTCAACATCATGTTAAAAATTTCAGTCGCACGCGCAAGATCGCGCGAGGTGAAAGACATATGATCCATCTGATCGATAATCGGGCGCGCATCAAAAGATGTGATATCGATATGTTTTACGGGACGCTTTAAAAGTTCTTTTTTAGTTACCATTTTTTGATAAATAATTGAGTTGAAAAAGGGTTTTAGGCAGATGATCTTTCGGTTTTTTGCTTTTCTGTTAAGTCTTTATACATTGAAACCAAAGGCTCGTCGGCAACTTCAATTTGTAGGTTTTTATTAAAACCGTTAAATTCAGTTCTGATGCTGCGCGAGTAAGCTCCAAGTTGGCCAATTTCGATGTAATCACCTTCGGCAATATTTTCTGGCAAATAAAAAGGGCCTTTCATCGAATCAAGCGAATCGCAAGTTGGGCCGTAAAAACCAAAAGGAACTGCGTTATTTGGACAAAGTTTTTCTTTGTCTTCTTTGATTCTAAGTGCTTTTACCGGATAGATAAAACCGGGGAAACCTGCGTCAAACAAGCCGCCGTAGGTTCCATCATTCAAATAAAGCATGCCTTTTTTTCTAGCTTCAACACGAACCAAAAGCGAGCCAGATTCTGCCACCAAAGCGCGACCCGGTTCACACCAGATACGACAATTTTTATCAAGCTTTAAAGTTTGAATTGAATCAAAAATTTCATCAAAATAAGCCCGCAAGTTTGGCGGAGTCATGCCCGGATAAGATGATGGAAAGCCGCCACCAATATCAATAACATCCAATTTAACTTTGGCTTGTTCAATAACTTCTTTGGCAATTGTGATGGCGTTGCGATATTCGCTTGGTTCCATACATTGCGAACCAACGTGAAAGCAGATTCCAAGTCTTTGCGCGTGGGCGCGAATTTTTCGCAAAAGTCCGATTGATTCGGAAGGAAGAATGCCAAATTTACCTGACAAATCAATTGCCGCATGTGAGTTTGGAATTGCCAAACGCATGTGCAAACCAAGATCTTTAGCATTTTTGGTAACTTCTAAAATTTTTTGCAATTCATCAAAAGAATCGAGCGAAAAATCGCGAATTTGGTGATTGAAGTAAGCGTCAAAAATTGCTTCGCGTGATTTGACTGGATGCATGAAATACATTTTTGCCGCATCGCCAAAAAGCTCGTTAATCAATTTAACTTCAGCCATTGATGCAACGTCGAAATGCCTTATTCCCGAGTTAAATAGATGGCGCAAAACAGTTGCATCAGGATTGCTTTTTACAGAATAAAGAATGTCGCTTTCATGTTTTGAAGTGCGAAAATTTTCTACAAAAAATTTAACTGCGCGCTTGATGGAATTTGGGCGGATAAAATAAACTGGAATCGATGGTTTAAGTTCTAAAACCTGAGCTTCAATTGTGCTAAGACTTTTTTTAGCTGAACTTTTTTTCGATTGCTTTGCTCCCTTGTGGGGTTTTTTGGCGTTAAACAGATAGTGAATTTTTGAGCTGGCCGCTCGATCATATTCTTGCTCTTGTTCCATTTCTTTGTTGGGTTGATAGAAACTAAAAAAATTTAGCCCTAAAATTAAGTAAAAGAAGATAAAAAGACTTAATTTTTGTCTGAATTTTTGAACCCCTGCGAACCCTTGGAATTACTGGTGCCGCAGCATAATTTTCAAACGCAATTTTTTAAAAAGAGGGCGCAAAGTAGAAACAATATTTTATTTGTAAATAAGAAATCTTTTACAAATTTTTTATCCTCTTTGAACCCTTGATTTTAGTGGCCGTTTTTGAGGGAGCCGAAATGGAATTTTTCAAGAAAAATTTCTTGCGCAAAAGACGGGATTGAAATCAAAAATCAATATTTTTTTGAGGGAGTTTCGAAGCTAAAAAAGAAGAAATAATTTTATACCAAACTAAGATTGCAAAAACTTCAAAATCGATTGCCTAACCGCAACGCCAGCTTCAACTTGTTCTAATATCAAACTAACTTTTTCATCATCCGCCAGCGCTGAAGAAATTTCAACTTCGCGATTAATCGGGCCAGGATGAAGCACCAAAACATCAGGCTTGGCGGCTTTTAACTTTTTATGATTAAGCCCAAAAAGTTTAAAATATTCTGTTAGCGACGGAATGTAGCAACCTTGCATTCTTTCTTGTTGAATGCGCAACATCATAATCACATCAACGTTGGAAATTCCTGCTTCTAGAGACTCAAAAACTTCAACATTCCAAACTTCTTTTAACCAATTTTTATATTCATGAGTGATTAAAGTTGGTGGCGTAATTACACGAATTTCGCACCCAAATTTTTTTAACAGTTTGATGTTTGAGCGCGCTACTCTTGAGTGCAACACATCTCCACAAATTGCAATTTTTAAATTTTGTAAATTTTTTTTATGCTGCTTAATCACGAATGTATCAAGCAAAGCTTGCGATGGATGCTCGTTGGTTCCATCTCCAGCATTAATTAATGACGCAGAAATATATTGTTTCAACAACTGGCAAATACCGCTGCCATTGTGACGAATTGCCACAAAATCTGGATTCATGGCGTTTATTGTTTTTGCAGTATCAATAATTGATTCGCCTTTTTTGAGTGATGAAAGCGAAATGTCGATATTTACAACTTTTGCACCCAAGCGCTTGGCGGCAATTTCAAATGAAGTTCTGGTGCGTGTCGAATTTTCAAAAAAGAAATTTACCAGAATTTTTCCATTTAAGATTTTAGATTCACAATTTTCCAAATCGTCATCCTGAACTTGTTTCAGGATCTGATTTGAATTTATTATAGATCCTGAAACAAGTTCAGGATGACGGAGAAAGTAGGAAGATTTTCTAAAAAACCTTTCCGCACCTTCATGAATTGCATTTACATCTTGGAGCGAAAGCTGATCTATACTTAGAAGATCCTTCATTAATTTGATTTAATTAGATGTTTGAAAATTTCTTCCAAATCTGGCTGCTGGGTAGAAATATCTTTGATGCGGATTTTATTATCCGAAATGATGCGCAGAATTTTTTCCACTTCAATTTTTTCCGGATCGTAAGTGATAGAAATTTTATCTTTTGCTAAAATTTTCAAGGCAAGATCAGGAAATAAAATTCCAAGATCCTGCGTAATTTCAGCACCACAGCTGATGATTAATTCTTTGCTAGAAAGAGACTTCATTAAATTTTCTTTGCGGTCATAAGCAATTACTTGACCATGATTAATGATCGCCAATTCATCGCATAATTCTTCCGCTTCTTCGAGATAATGGGTTGTAAGTAAAATCGTAGTGCCGCTTTGATTTAATTTTTTTACATAATTCCAAAGTTGGTTGCGCAATTCAACGTCAACGCCCGCCGTTGGCTCGTCTAAAACCAAAATTTCGGGATTATGAACCAATGCTTTTGCAACTAAAAGCCTGCGACGCATTCCGCCAGAAAGGCTGCGCGGCGTTGCGTTAACTTTATCTTTCAAGCCAAGAGCTTCGATAATTTCATCAGTTCTGCGATCGGCTTTTCTGATTCCATAATAGCCAGCGTAAATTTCTAAAGTTTCATAAACATTAAAAAACGGATCGATGATTAATTCTTGTGGCACAATGCCGATTTTAAATTTTGCCGCTTGAGGATTTTTTGAAATATCAATGCCGCCGATTTTTACTTCGCCTTCGGTTTTATTCACCAAACCCGCAAGAATGTTAATGATGGTTGATTTACCAGCACCATTTGGGCCCAAAAGACCAAAGAATGAGCCTTTTTTAATTTTTAAATCGATAGATTTTAAGGCGATTTTTTCAGGAGATCTTTTTGATTTTTTATAGGTTTTTCCCAAAGAAGAAATTTCAATTGCGAGGTCGTCGGACATGATTTTTTGAAAAAAATTAATTAATAATATTCTTCGCCTTCAATAATTCTTGCAACTCGCCTGATTGAAACATTTCTTTTACAATATCACAGCCGCCAATAAATTCGCCTTTGATGTAAAGCTGCGGGATTGTTGGCCAGTCAGAATATTCTTTAATGCCTTGCCGAACTTCGGCGTCACGCAAAATATCAACGTCATGAAAGTCAACTCCCAGAGTTTTTAGAACATGCGCCACGGCCGCAGAAAATCCACATTGCGGAAAATCTTTGGTGCCTTTCATGTAAAGAACTACGTCGTTTGAGGAAATTGTTTCCTGAATTTTTTCTAGAATATTAGTCATAAATTAATTTGCTGAAGTTGAAAGCTGCATGGCATGTAGAACATCGCCAAGAATCTCTTTTAGAGCGCTATTAACCATTTTATGTTGTTCGACTCTTGTTTTGCCAGCAAAAATTTTATCAATTATTTTTACGCTGTAATGATTGTCGTCCGCAACTAAAGCTGTGACTGCTATTTGCGCATCAGGGAAATTTTCCCGAAGAAGTTGTTCTAATTTATTTTGGGCAATTGGCATTTTTATAGGATTTAGTTTTCAAGTAGCTTTGATGTATTTTATCAAAAAAAAGACGGACCTTGTGGCCCGTCTTTTAATTTTATCGAATCAATTTTTCTAATTAAAAATTACTAACCAAAGAAACCTCTGCGTTTTTTAACGCCGCCGTCTCTGTCGTCGCGATCATCGCGATCGCGAGGAGAACTACGACGGTCATCACGGCGATCATCGCGATCTCCGCCACGCCTGTCGTCACGATCACGTCCGCCACCGCGTCTGTCGTCACGACGGTCATCACGATCACGAGAACCACGGCGGTCATCACGACCACCAGATTCTCTTTCGTCAACCATTTGTGGTTTGTTTGGAATGCGGTCAGAAATATCTTCTCCTGTAGCTTGATCTACACAACGGAAACTTAATTTCGGACGACCTTTTTTGTCAAAACCGATAACTTTAACTTTAACAATATCGCCTTCATTGATTACGTCTTCAACGAAATCAACGCGATATTCGGCAAGTTCAGAAATATGAATGAAGCCATCGCGATTATTAGAAATGCTAACGAAAGCGCCAGCATCAATAACTTTAACTACCGGACCTTCGTAAATATCACCAATTTCAGGCTCGAAAGTGATTTCATGAATCATGGCAATGGCTTTTTTGATTGAGTCATTGCTGTTAGAAGAAATTTTGATTACGCCAGTGTCTTCTATGTCAACCACCGCACCAGAAACGGCGCAGATTTCTTTGATTACCGCGCCACGAGATCCGATAACTTCACGGATTTTCTTTTGCGGAATAGTCATGGTTTCAACTTTCGGAACATTTACGTTCAATTCAGTTCTAGCCGTTGGCATAGCTGCTTCCATTTTTTCTAAAATATGAAGTCTGCCAGCGTTAGCTTGCTCAAGGGCTTTTTGCATGATATCTGCATTGATGCCGTTGATTTTAATATCCATTTGTAAAGAAGTGATACCTTTTCTGGTTCCTGCAACTTTAAAATCCATGTCACCTAAATGATCTTCATCACCCATGATGTCTGACAGAATAACATATTCATTGCCTTCTTTGATCAATCCCATCGCGATTCCAGAAACTGGAGCTTTGATTGGAACGCCGGCATCCATAAGAGCCAGAGAAGCGCCACAAACTGTAGCCATTGAGGATGAACCGTTTGATTCAGTGATTTCAGAAACAATACGAGTTGTGTATGAGAAATTTTCAGCAGCACTAGGGAAAACTGGATTCAAAGCACGCCAAGCCAATTTACCGTGACCGATTTCACGACGTCCAGGCGGTTTCATTTGTCCAGTTTCACCAACTGAATAAGGAGGAAAATTGTAATGAAGCATGAAAGATTCTTTCGACATGCCTGGATCAAGATTTTCAATTAATTGCTCGTCTTTGTTTGAACCAAGAGTTGCAATAACCAAAGCTTGAGTTTCGCCACGAGTGAAAAGGGCGCAACCATGAACTTGTGGAAGAAAACCAGTTTCAATATCAATTTGTCTAACTTGATCGGTTTTACGGCCATCAATTCTGATCGCGTTTTTAAGAACATCGTTACGCACAATTTCTTGTGAAAGAAGTTTAAATAAAGATTTAGCTTTATTGGCAGAAACTCCACTTTCTTCAGTAACAAATTTTGCTTTGATATCGGCAAAAAGTTGATCAAGCTCGCCTGCGCGAACTTGTTTTTCTTGTTTTTTGTAAGCGTTGATTAAGCGATCGCCAATGAAATCAGTGATTTCTTGTTTAATTTTTGAAGAATCTTCAACTGGAGGCAAAATTTTATTTTTACCACATTCGGCTTGAAGTTCTTTAATCATTTCAATTACTGGCTGGAAAGCTTTGTGACCGAAGTCAAGAGCGGCCAACATTTCAACTTCAGAAATTTCTTTAGCTTCAGATTCAATCATCAGAACTGAACTTTCGGTTCCAGCAACAACTAGATCTAAACGACTTGTTTTAGCTTCTTCATTGCTAAGATTTAATACAAATTGATCGTCAATTATTGAAACTCTTGAAACAGCAACTGGTTCCAAAAATGGAGCTTCAGAAATTGAAAGAGCCGCAGAAGCAGCGATCAATGCAACGATGTCTGGCGTGCAAGTTGGGTCGTAAGAAAGAACGGTACAAACTACGTTTACTTCATTATAAAAATTTGAAGGAAACATTGGTCTGATCGGACGATCAATCAAACGGGCAGTTAAGGTAGCAGCATCTGAAGGTTTAGCTTCGCGCTTGAAAAAACCACCCGGAATTTTTCCAGCAGCGTAAGATTTTTCCAAGTAGTTAACCGTAAGCGGAAAAAAATCCGCACCTTCGGCAGCTTTATTGGCAACGGTTACAGCGCAAAGAACGGTAGTATTACCATATTTTGCAAGAACTGCGCCACTGGCTTGGCGAGCGATTTTACCCGTCTCCAAGGACAAAATTTTGCCGTTCCAGTTAATTTCTTTTTTTACAACATTGAACATATTTTCAGCTTTTTATTAATTAATTTAAGGGTTAGATTTACTTTCTGATTTCTAATTTTTTGATAAGATTTTCGTAGCGCTCAACCGAGTTAGCTTTTAGGTAATCAAGCAGACTTCTTCTTTTTCCGACAAGAATTAACAATCCTCTTCTTGAAGAGAAATCTTTTTTGTGGATTTTAAGGTGTTCGGTAAGGCTTTCAATTTGTCCAGTCATAAGGGCGCATTGAACTTCAACAGATCCAGTATCAGTTTTGCTTTGAGCAAAAGAGGCAACAATTTCTTTTTTTGATTTGGTAAGAAGAGACATTTTTTACAATGAATTTAAATTATGCTTAAACCAGAAGGGTCTAAGCGAGACTTTTAGAAAACTATTTTTCAGCTGATTAATCAAATTCGACTTATGTTGAATTTGGCAAATTTTGAATTGCTACGCAACGAGTGAATCGCTGCATCTGCAATAGATTTTGGTTTTTTAAAATCGACTTCTTCAATCAGTTTGGGTATAGATCATCCAGCTTGGTTGAAATCTACAAGGACATCCTGCAATGATAGCAGCGATCCATCCGAAAAACGGGCGCCATAAGTAACAACCAGTTTTAAGAGGTCAAGCGAAATTCTTTTTTCATAATGGAATTTGCCAACCATTAAACGAGTAAGCGCAGAAACATAACCGCAAACTCCGATTTTCTTAGAAATATCACGCGAAATTGTACGGATATAAGTGCCTTTCGAGCATTCAAGCTCAAACTCGGCAAACTCGCTATTATTTGAAATTAATTTCAGCGAATAAATTTCAACTTCACGTTCTTTGATTTCAAATTCAATATTTTGACGAGCTAAATCGTAAGCGCGCTGACCGTTAATTTTGATGGCAGAAAAACGCGAAGGAACTTGCTTTATCTTGCCAATAAAAAAAGGCAGAACCGCAATTATTTGAGCATTTGTTGGTCTTAAAGAATTTGATTCAGTAATCACACCTTCAACATCATCAGTGTCACGAAATTCACCCCAAGTAATGCGAAAGCCATATTTTTTGCGCGCCCCCATTAAAGCTTCGCTAGTTTTTGTAGCTTTGTTAATGGCAATTGGAAGGATGCCTGAAGCAAATGGATCAAGCGTTCCACCATGTCCAACTTTTTTAGCTCCGGTTATTCTTTTAACAATTGCGACTGCGCGGGCAGATGAAATTCCGATTGGTTTATCAATGTTGAGCCAGAGGTTTTGTTCGGAGAGATTTTGCATTTATTTGCGGAAGGTGATTCTTTTAATTTATAAACGCAGAAAAAAATTAGGTCGTCGGACGCACTATGTGGATTTTTGCACCAGCGTCTCGACGACCTAGAATCTTAAACTAGATAGTATTCGCACCCGAAATAATATCGATCAATTCTTTCGTAATGTTAGCTTGACGAGTTCTGTTATAAACCAAAGTCAAACCTTTGATCATTTTACCAGCATTTGTGCTTGCAGCTTCCATCGCCGCCATTCTTGCGCCTTGTTCTGAAGCGCTATTTTCAAGCAATTCGTTATAAATCTGCATCGCCAAATTTTTTGGCAATAATTCAGTTAAAACTTCTTCTTCACTTGGTTCGTAGCTTAAAGGCGATTCCAAATTTGCTTGCGTAGCATCGAATTTAATTTGAGCTGGAATAATTTGTTTATTGATTTGCTCTTGCGCGATTGCTGATTTGAACTTGCTGTAAATCACTTCGCCAATATCAAAAACACCTTGGTTGTAAAGTTCAGTAAATTTTTCGGCTAAATCTTGAGCGGCTTTAAAATCGATCAGACCTTTAAAAACACCAAAAGAATGGTCGATAATTTTATCGCCATAAGCTGATTTCAACTGCTCATAAGCTTTTCTGCCCACGCAATAAATTTTTACTTCGCGACCTTCGGCGATTAATTGATTAACGCGAAGTTTAGTCATTTTCACAGTCGCACTGTTTAAGCCACCGCACAAACCGCGATCAGAAGAAAAAACTATAACCAAATGAGTATGATTTTTTTCTTTACCCGTAAGAAGCGGAAATTTTTCACTTAAATTGCCGCGCACCGCGATGTTTGAAGCCAGACTCTCGATCATATCCTGAATTTTTTCAGCATATGGGCGAGAAGCTTCAACAGCTTGTTTGGCTTTTTTCAAACGCGACGCCGCCACCATTTTCATGGCTTTGGTCATTTTCTGCGTTGATTTGACCGATTTAATTCTGGTTTTAAGAGTTTTTAAATTAGCCATTTTTAACTTTGATCGTGAGCAAGTTTGTCAGAAAGTCCAGCATGGTCGAAACTGGTTGCTGGTGCGTGATTTAAAAAGATCGAAAGAAATTCTTCGATTACTTTTTTCAATGCCGCTTCATTCGTGTCAGTAATTTTTTGCTCTTGTTTGATTGAAGCCAGAATTTCCGGATGTGAAGAATGCAATTTGCGTAAAAATTCAGTTTCAAATTTCACAACTTCTTTCGCCGGAACTTTATCCAAATAACCTTTAACACCAACATAGATCGAGGCAACTTGCTCTTCGAAACCCATTGGCGAATATTGGTTTTGTTTCAATAATTCAGTTAGTTTACGACCTTTATCCAACAATTTTTGGGTTGCCGCGTCTAAGTCTGAACCGAATTGAGCGAAAGCTTCAAGTTCACGGAATTGCGCCAAATCAAGCTTGATTGTTCCCGCAACTTGTTTCATCGCTTTAGTTTGAGCCGCTGATCCTACGCGAGATACAGACAAACCAACGTTTACCGCCGGTTTAATACCTTTGTAGAAAAGTTCAGTTTCTAAGAAAATTTGTCCGTCGGTGATTGAAATCACGTTAGTTGGAATATAGGCCGAAACGTCACCCGCTTGAGTTTCAATGATAGGAAGCGCAGTCAAAGATCCACCGCCCATTTCATCTGACATTTTAGCAGCGCGTTCAAGCAAACGAGAGTGAACGTAGAAAACGTCTCCCGGGTAAGCTTCACGTCCTGGTGGACGACGCAGCAAAAGTGACATCTCGCGATAAGAAACCGCGTGTTTACTTAAATCATCATAAGCAACTAAAGCGTGCATTCCGTTATCGCGGAAAAATTCACCAACCGTGCAACCAGTATATGGAGCAAAAAATTGTAATGCCGCAGCTTCTGAAGCAGTTGCAGAGACTACAACTGAATATTTCATAGCGCCGGCTTCTTCTAAAGTTTTAACGATTTGAGCTACAGTTGAGCGCTTTTGTCCGATTGCAACGTAAATACAATATAATTTTTTCTTTTCGTCGCCTTCTTCATGAGCTTTCGCTTGGTTGATAAAAGCATCAAGAACGATTGCAGTTTTACCAGTTTGACGGTCGCCAATAATAAGTTCACGTTGACCGCGTCCGATTGGGATCAAACTGTCAATAGCTTTAATACCAGTTTGCATTGGTTCAGAAACTGATTGACGGGCGATGATTCCCGGAGCTTTAATTTCTACGCGACGATTTTCAACATTTGTAAGCGGACCTTTACCGTCGATTGGATTTCCAAGAGCGTCAATAACACGTCCGAGCAAACCTTTTCCAACTGGAACTTCCACGATTTTACCAGTTCTTTTAACCGAAGAACCTTCTTTAATTTTTTGAGCATCACCAAAAACTACGATACCAACATTGTCAGTTTCAAGGTTTAGCGCCATGCCTTTCACGCCAGATTCAAACTCAACGAGTTCACCAGCTTGTACATTATCAAGGCCATAAACTTTGGCGATACCGTCACCAACTTTTACTACTTCACCAACTTCTTTAAGTTCTGCGACGCTTTGAAAGTTCTCGATGCTTTTTTGCAGAATACTGGAAAATTCTTCAACTTTAAATTCCATGATTAGTTTTGATTATTGTTGTTAAAATTAAAAATTAATTAATGGCCGCGAGGCATTCTTTGCCTATACTGGCAAGCTGATTTTTTAAACTGGCATCGATAATCTCAGAACCGACTTTCACTTGAAAACCACCCAAAATTTCTTCCTTAACAGTTTCTTTAATAGAAACGATTTTGCCGGGATATTTTTTTTCGATCAATGTTTTCACGCGCTCAATCTGAGTTTGAGCAGATTTTACGGCGGTGATAACTTCAACTTCTAAAATATTTTTTTGCAATTTTACGATACGAGAAAATTCTTCGTAAATTTCTGGAAACAAGTTCAATCTTCTATTGCGCACAATTGATGCGAAAAAATTAGAAGTCAAAGCTCCCAACCCAAATTTTTGGGTAACTTCTTGAATAATTCTTACCAAATCATTTTTGGCAATAACGGGATTTTTTAATTCATGTGCGAAACTAGTGCTGAAGTTTTGTTTAAACACTTCCAGCTCTGCAGCGACCTTATCAACCGAGTTGCTTTTTTTGGCCGCGACAAACAGAGCTTTCGCATAATTTTTGGCAATAACAGAAGCTCTTGGCATTTGGTTTGTATAATATTTGAATTTTGGAAAAACTCTCTATGTGAAGACATCCTGAATTTAGAGGCGCGGCAAAGTAGGCTTTCAAAAATAAAAAGCAACTTGGGAAATTATAAAAAATTTGGTTATTATCCCTTAAGACACAATAGATGTCACCCTGAGCTTGTCGAAGGTTGATTCAAGGCTTCGATCTTAGAAAAACCCTTCGACAAGCTCAGGGTGACATCGAGTTTTTTTGTGAATCAAGGGATAATCACCAAAAATTTTGAAAATTATTCTAAAATACAACTAGGTCATCTTTGGTTCTTAAGGCTGAAGATTTTATGAGAAATATTTTTATTAAATATTCACCGGATCAACATTCTCAAAATGTTCGTGCATCTGATTCTGCGTCATTAATTTTTCATTATGTTTTTCACAGGCGATATGAAATAAAGCGTCGCCTTTATTCGCTAAAGGCAACATCGACTTGCCAATAATTATTCCGGTTTCATGCGCTTTTACTTGAGTTTTGTGATCGCCCATCGGATTTGAAATTTCTCCCAGCGCATCACCTTTTTTCACCAACTCGCCTAACTTACGATGCGCAATATGAATTCCGCTGTGAGGTGCGCGAACCCACGAACTTGAAAGCGCGATAAAAATTTTTTTATTTATCACTTTTTTCGACTTAGCTTTAATCATGCCAATTTCATGCATTACATTTAAAATGCCATCAACTCCAATTTGAATGCTTGCCTCATCAAAGCGCAGCGCTTCTCCGGCTTCAAATAAAATCATCGGAATATTAGCTTGCGTAACTGCAGCACGCAAAGATCCGTCGCGCAAGTTTGAGCCAATTAAAACCGGCGCACCAAAAGCTTTAGCGAGGTTAAGAGTTACTTTATCAGAAATATCAGCTCGAATTTGCGGATAATTGCAGCGATGAAATGCCCCAGTGTGTAAATCAATTCCGAAATCAGATTTTAAAACGATTTCCTGCATAAATTTATAAGCCAATTGCGATGTGAGCGAACCGCTTTTTAAACCGGGGAAACAACGATTTAAATCACGGCGATCAGGCAAATAACGCGAGCGATCGTTAAAGCCAAAAATATTTACGATCGGGATTACAATCAACATGCCACAAATATTTTTGATTGCTTCAGAATCAAGTAAGCGGCGCGTGATTTCAATGCCGTTAATTTCATCGCCGTGAATTGTGGAAGAAACAAAAAGTGTTGGCCCATCTTTTTTGCCACGAATAACTTCTACTGGCATTTTAACATCGGTGAAATCGTAAATGCTGCCCATGTCGATATTGATGCGAAGGCTCTGTCCGCGCTCGATTTCAATGCCATCGATCGTATAAAGAGAGTCGGATTTTTTTATCATATTCGACGACAGTTTAAATTATTATATAGATCTTAAAAAACGAAAGTTGGCCAATCTATTTTTTACGATTCAAAAACGCATAAGACAAAATTTTATAGCACAATTTTGCCGATAAAAAATCACAGGAATGAAGCGCTTTCACTGGCGCTAATTCCACCACGTCGGCACCAACAATATTTGAAATTTTACTGGCTTCACGAATAATATCCAAGGCATCTTCCCACATTACGCCGCCCGGTTCTGGCGTTCCAGTCGCTTGCATTAAACTTGAATCAAAACCATCAAGATCAAAAGTTAAAAAAACTGGACGACCTTTTAGTGGCGCGACAATTTTTTTTGGATCCCAAGACCTGCGATCTTTGCCATAATGAATTTTAATGCGATGACGATTAGCTTCTAAATAAGGAATTTCGCTGGCAGAAATATTTCTGATTCCACATGAAATCAAAGTTGAAATAGGATTATCCATCACGCGACGAAGCGCGGCGGCGTGCGAATAATGCTCGCCATCAAAACCATCGCGCAAATCAGCGTGGGCATCAAAATGCAAAATCGCTAAATCCGGATATTTTTTTACAAAAGGACGAATTGAGCCCGCAGTTATTGAATGTTCACCGCCTAAAATTAACGGAAATTTTCCAGCATCAAGAATTTGTTGAGTGATTTTTTCTAATTGCTTTAAGGAATTTGCTACTGAAGAACGATCAATTTCTGGCTCTTTCATTGTAACTACGCCGTAATGACGAAAAGCTTCGCACCAAAATTCTTCGTCAAAAAGTTCGACTTGTTGGGAAGCCTTGATTATTGCTTTTGGCCCGTTTTTTGTACCGCCGCCATAACTAACTGATTTTTCCAAACCGAAAGGAACAACCACAACTTTAGCGTCATCTTGAGAAGCTAAATATTTTTCTTCCACACCCAGAAATCCATTTTTTTGTGGCAATAATTTTAAGCCAGAAAAAGCTGATTTGACTGCGGTTTTTTTTATTTTTGTCATGCTGATTTAATTAATTTCTATTGCTAATTGGTTGGTTTTGGATCCTGAAACAAGTTCAGGATGACGATCCGAGATAGTTGGCTTTAGATCCTGAAAACAAGTTCAGGATGACTATGTGAGAAGCGAGTCCAACAAAAAACTCCGTCATCCTGAACTTGATTCAGGATCTAACTATTTCAAAATATTTACGTGACCCATTTTTCTTCCATCGGCAATTTTTTCTTTTCCATAAAGATGAATTTTTGCACGCGGATTTTGATAAAATTTTTCCAAATCCTTCACTTCATCGCCGATTAAATTTTTCATATAACCTTGTGAGTGAAATTCGGTTGAACCAAGATTCATTCCTGTAATCGCGCGAATCAATTGCTCAAACTGCGAAGTGATTGCGGCATCCATCGAAAAATGACCAGAATTATGTGGACGCGGCGCTAATTCATTCACCAATAATTCATTTTCCATTACAAAAAATTCCACCGCCAAAACTCCAATTAAATCGAGTTTTTCAATAATTTTTTTGGCAATTTCTTGTGCTTTTATTTTTAATTCTTCTGAAATTTCTGCTGGATAAATACTTTTATCCAAAATGCTATTTTTGTGAATATTGGTTAATGGCTCGTAAGCCGCGATTTTATTATCTTTTGAACGCGCAACAATAACTGAAATTTCGTAATTAAAGGGACAAAATTTTTCTAAAATTAATTTGTGATTTTGGGCTTGATCCCAAGCATTTTCAGCTTCTTTGACATTTTTCAAAATAAATTGTCCTTTACCATCATAACCCATTGTCGCAGTTTTTAGAATGGCTTTATCAAATTTTTCTAAACCTTCGCACAAAGCTTCAAGGCTGGTAATTTCAAGATATTCGGCAGTTTTTACGCCAATAGAATTCAAGAAATTTTTCTCTAAAATCCGATGTTGCGTAACTTTTAAAACTTGGGCATTTGGACAAACTTCAACTTGTGAAGACAAAAATTCAACCGCTTCGTAGGGAATATTTTCAAATTCAAAAGTGGCAATATCAACTTTGGCGGCAAACTTTTTTAAAGCTTCTTTATCCGAATAATCAGCAATAATAACTTCATTAGTTACAAAACTGGCGGGCGAATTTGCCTGATCGGTAAAAACGACAGTGCGAAAGCCCATTTTATGCGCGTAAAAACAAATCATGCGCCCGAGTTGTCCGCCGCCAATAATTCCGATTGTTAATATTTTTTTCAAAGAACCAACCATTTGATTTAAAAAGGAAAGCGCGGCAAAGTAGGTTTATCGAAAATCTTTTCAAGAAATTTATGTCTTCACAAATCGCCCAAGAACTATTGGAAATTCTGATTTGCCCTTTATGCAAAGGCGAATTGTTTTTTGATGAAAAAAATAGTGAACTAATTTGTTATGAATCAAAACTGGCTTACAAAATCGAGGATGCTATTCCTATAATGCTGGTCGACAAAGCCAGAAAAATTTAATTTTTTAAAAAACTGTGCCACAAAAATTCCAGCAATTAAAAAAAGCCAAACGCTTAAAAAAATCTTCCCAAAAATGGCTGTTACGCCAAATCAATGATCCATTTGTTGAAAAAGCGCGGCTTGAAGGCTGGCGTTCGCGCGCCGCTTTTAAAATTATTGAAGTTGATGAAAAATTTAAGATTTTCAAAAAAGGAAAAATTGTCGTCGATTTAGGTGCGGCACCCGGCGGTTGGAGCCAATATGCGGTTACAAAAGTTGGCGATGGAAATGTGGTGGCTTTGGATTTGCTTGAGATTGATTCACTTCCCGGCGTGATGTTTTTTCAACAAGATTTTTTAGCCGAAGATGCGCCAGAAAAAATTATTAATTTACTAAAAACCATCGCCCACAACAAAAGCGGCAGATGCGATATAGTGTTGAGCGACATGGCTGCGAATACAACTGGAGATCATACAACAGATCATATGAGAATTATTGCGCTTTTAGAAGAAGCGCTGGCTTTATCGTCAAAAATTTTATCCGCTGGCGGATGTTTTGTTGGCAAAATTTTCCAAGGCGGAAGTTCGGATGAGATTTTAAAAGAGTTAAGAAAAAACTTTTCGACGGTAAAATATTTTAAACCAGATTCGTCGAGAAAAGATTCTTCAGAAACTTATTTAGTGGCGCTAGGATTTAAAGCGGAGCATGTGGCAAAAGAAGTTAAAGAACATATCCGCTAAAATTGCCGCCCGAAATTATCACCAAAAATTTCTGATTTTCCAATTGCGGATTTTTCTTCATATATTGCGCAACCCCTGCAATCGCAAGCGCCGAAGTTAATTCGATCTTGTGATTTAAAACCTCTCTTACTCTTTCACGCCAATAAATTATTTGTTCTTCAGGAATTTCCAAAATCCCCGCAGTTTTTTTCAAATATTCAAAACAACGCTGTGAAATAGATAATGTTTTTGCGCCATCGGCAACGGTTTCGGGAGAATCTTCAAAGGAGAAAATTTTTCCTTCACGCAGTGAAATCGCTGCATCATTAGCTTTTAAAGGCTCGCATCCAAAAACTTTAGGGAGCTTTGTTTGATTGAGCGACGCTAAATAACATCCGACAACCAATCCACCGCCGCCACAAGGAGCGAAAATTGCATCAACTTCACCAATTTCATTTAAGGCTTCTAAAGTTGCCGTTCCTTGACCTGCAATTACATCGTCATTATCAGAAGGATGAATGAAGAAATAACCTTCTTTCTGTTTTTCTTCGGCCAAACGATTGGCTTCAGACCTTTTTTCACAAAGCACAATTTTAGCACCGAGAATTTTTGTAGCCGCGATTTTGAAAAGCGACACATTATTTGCCATGTAAATCAGAACCGGAATATCAAGGATTTTCCCCGCATAAGCAACGCCCTGAGCGTGATTTCCTGAGCTTTGAGCAACAATTTTTTCTGGCAATTTTCCATGAGTTTCTTGATAGGCCAAAATCGCACTAAATGCGCCACGAGCCTTGAAAGACTTGGTTTTTTGAACATCTTCCATCTTGAAAAAAACTTTGGCTCCAAGTTCTTCATCGAGTTTTTTATTGGAAATTATTCCGGTATATTCGATGTGATCGCGAATGCGATTATGCGCACGTATGACATCATCAAAAGTTAGTTCTGGGGTTTTTTGGTCGGACATTTTTAAATTATTTAATTTCAAAAATTGCATCAATTTCAACCGAAACGCCGCGCGGAAGAGATCCCGATCCAACTGCAGCGCGCGCATGTTTGCCAGCATCGCCCAAAACTTCAACCATTAAATCAGAAGCGCCATTGGCAACAATTGGATGATCAGTAAAATCGGCGTCGCCATTTACAAAAACGCCGAGTTTTACGCATCGAACCACGCGCTGCAAATCGCCTTCGCACGCTGCTTTAACTTGCGCCAGAAGATTAATCGCGCAAAGGCGCGCCGCTTTTTTGGCATCTTCAACTGAAATTTTTGAACCAACTTTTCCAACAAATTTCACTTCGCCATTTTCAATTGGCAATTGACCAGAAACAAAAACTTGGTCGCCCGATTTGACATAACCAACATAGTTTGCAACTGGCACCGCCGGCGTTGGTAGAATGATTCCAAGCGCTGATAATTTTTCTTCGATTTTTGACATTTTTGCTCCGTTTTTTAGTTAGTATTCATTAATTAAGTCGAGCAGATATAGCCTTAGACGCATTGCCCGTGGCGAGACTTGAAACATTTTTGACATTTCTTCTATTGTGTTTTGCTCTTTTGTGTTTTGCTCTTTACCATTCTGATTTCTGTAAGTTTCGTCAAAAATTTCCCTTACTTTGTCTTCTGGCATTAGAATTTCTGCGGCGTAAGCGTTTGCCTCCCGTTCTTGCTCTTCGGTGATTCCTTCAGATTGATATTGAGTTGAATCAGAAATGCTACCCAGTCTGTCTATGCTATCCTTGTGAAGAACAAAATGAGCCAACTCATGAGCCATGGTAAATCTTTTTCTGTAATAGTGATCAGAACCCAAAATAAGAATTTGATACTCGTCGCCGTTTTTTCTGATTTCACCAATAAAATCACCGCTGGTCGAAGATCTGTTAGTTCCCCTAGCAATCTCGCTAGAAGATGCATTCTTGTTTAAAGATATACCCTGACCCTTGATCAATCTTTCTATGTTAACTGGAACAGTATTTATAAACTCATCTAAAGCATCGCGCTCTGGTCTTTTTGATTTTCCTAAATCTAAATTTTTATTTTTCATTCTTCCCCCTTTTTTAATTCTGTTTATTTATCTTCTTTATTTGCATCGGAATAACTCTTTTCTGTTGTTCCTTTTTTATTTTTGGGTTTTTTACTATTTTTATCGGGCAATATTTTTTCCGATTCTCTATCAAGGTAATCGTTTATAATCTTCCTAACCTCGTTTTTTCCTTGATTAGTATCCAACCAATCCTTGACTTCTTCTTTTGCAGCCACTCTTGAGCTTTCTTTTATATATAAAAATCCAAAAATTGCACCAAAGCCAATAGCTATTCCAAGCAAGGCAAGAACAAGAGAAACTAAATCCAATCTACCAACCTGATTGGCAAATGAGATTGAATCAATAATATTTTCGTTCGATATTAAAACCGTCGCTTTTGAAAGATTTAAAAGCAAATTCTTCGCGTAAAAGTAATCAAGAATCGCTTTAATTATAAATCCGATCACAACCGCAAAAGCAGCATTTCTAAGTCCCGCGGCGGTTAGGTTTTTATTTAAATTATCCATATTTCTTAAAGTTTATTCGTGATGTTTTATTTCTAAATTATCTCCCCACAATCCCCAATTTTTCAAACAATTTTTTATCACGCTCCATTTCTGGATTTGACGTGGTTAATAATTTTTCGCCATAGAAAATTGAATTAGCTCCCGCCAAAAAACACAAGGCTTGAGTTTGCTCATTCATATTTTCGCGACCAGCCGATAAACGAACCGCCGATTTTGGCATTAAAATTCTGGCAACGGCAATTGTTTTGATAAATTCAAATTGATCTAATTCCTCAACTTTATCCATCGGCGTTCCCGCAACTTTTACCAACATATTAATTGGAACCGATTGCGGATGCGTTGGTAAATTTGCCAAAATAACAAGCATTTTGGCGCGATCTTCCAACTTTTCTCCCATTCCAACAATTCCGCCGGAACACACGTTTAATCCCGCTTCGCGCACATTTTTTAAAGTGTTTAGGCGATCTTCAAAATTGCGCGTTGTGATAATTTCGGAATAAAATTCTGGCGAAGTGTCGATATTGTGATTGTAATAATCCAATCCCGCTTCTTTTAGTTTTTTACTTTGTAAATCGCTCAACATTCCAAGCGTCATGCAGGTTTCAAGCCCTGTTTTCTTGACTTCGTCAATGATGTTACAAATTTTATCAACATCGCGATCGTTCAAATTTCTCCACGCCGCGCCCATGCAAAACCTTGAAGCACCTGCTTCCTTGGCTGATTTGGCGGCATCTAAAATTTTATCAATTTCCATCAAAGATTCTTTTTCCAGCCCCGTGTTGTAATGCGCTGATTGCGGACAATATTTACAATTTTCCGGACAAGAACCAGTTTTAATGCTTAAAAGCGTGCTGATTTGAACTTTATTTTGGTCGTGAAATTGGCGATGAATTTCGGCGGCCTTAAAAATCAAGTCGTTAAACGGTAAAGCAAAAAGTTGCAAAACTTCTGCAACGCTAAAATCGTGACGCAAGCTAAAATCGCAAGACGCAGAAAGCACTTCTTCAGATTTAATATTTTCGTTAATTTCTTTCATGATTATTTCCAGACAATGAGGCATTTGAACAGATCGCCCATTTGACTTGAATCAATCAAACGGTCAATTGCTAAGTTTATTTTTTCTTGATTTTTCATCGATTTATTAACCAAAAGCGCTTGTCGCCTTTCTTCAATTCCCAAGCTTTGTAAAAACTGCCCTTGCGAAATTAAAGAAGTGTTTAAAGCAGAATTTTTGGCAATTTTTTCTAAGGCAGAAAAATCAACCAACGCAGTAATATCAGCCTCGCTTGGCGTTTCTAAAACGTCACATTTTTGGTGATTTTTTACGGCTTGCAACGTGTTAGCAAATTCATTTTTGACATAGCCGTAATCAATGTTGATGGCAATTCCACCTTGTTTATTCAAAGCTCGACAAAGTTGCGTCATAAAATTTCGAGCCGCAAAACTATATTCAAAAACCGCGCCAATTGGCGCGAGAGTGGCGATTTCTTGTTCGACAAAATCATGTGTTTTTTTATCAAAAGCAGCGAGCGCAAAATTTTTGTTGTTAATAATTCTTTCGCGCCAACCAATTTCTGTATGTACAAATTGATCGATTGGAAAACAGTCAAAAAGTTCGTTGGTGATAAAGAAAATTTCTTGCTCGGGCGCAAGCTGTAATTCTTCAAATTTTTGATGCCAATTTACCTGAAATTTTTGCAGATTTTCTTTTTGAATTTTTCGCAAAACTTCATTAATTTCAATAATATGAAAAGCTGTGCGCTCAAGAAAATCAACAGCTTGCGGAATTTTTTTATCGGAGAGTTTTTTTATCGCGGTTAAAATATCGCAAAATAAAGTGCCTTTTCCCGCTCCCATTTCAACCAGCGCAATTTTGGTTTTTTTCGCACTTGCAACATGCAATAAATAAACCGCCAAAAGCTCGCCAAAAACTTGAGAAATTTCAGGCGCGGTTATGAAGTCAGAATTTTTCCCGATAGGATTTTTAGTGCGATAATAACCAGTTTGCGGATGGAATAATGCTTCCGACATGAAGCGCGAGATTTTCATCTGATCTTAGAGCCTGTTCAAAATCTTTTTTAACCTCATATTTCGCCTTAGTTTTTACTTATTTTTTAGTAAAATTACTCGCAATATATCCTGTTAATTTATGGTCGCCAGTTCAGGAAATTTTTTAATATTAAAAGCCCAGCTTCGCCGCTTTTTTCTGGATGGAATTGAATGCCTAAAATATTTTCTTTCGCAATAATTGCATTAAGCTTGGAGCCATATTCTACCTGCGCCAAGACATTATTTTCATTTTGGCAAATGAAGTGGTAAGAATTAGCAAAATAAAAATGTTCACCATTTTTGACATCTTTTAAAGCCTGATGCTTGTTTGGTTTTAACATGATTTCATTCCAACCCATATGAGGAATTTTCAAACCTTCTTGCGCGGTGATTTTTTCAACTTTGCCATTGATAAATCCCAAACCCTGATGTTCGCCATTTTCATAGCCAATTGAGGCCAAAACTTGCATGCCAACGCAAATTCCAAGAAATGGTTTTTTTTCAACTAAAACTTGTTTTCTAATTTCGGGCAAAAGCCCTTCAACTGATTTTAAGCCATCCATACAATCACCAAAAGCGCCAACTCCGGGAAGAATTATATGATTTGCGGCGCGGATGTCGGAAGGTTTGTTTGAGACTAAAAATTTTTCGTTATTTTTAACAAAACTTAGGGCATTCAAAACTGACTCAACATTTCCCGCCCCATAATCAATTATCACTGTTTTCATGCAACAACTTGGGTTTTCGATTTTTGTAATTTCAACATTTTGCGGTGAAGTTTGGGATTTGTAATTGAATAATCAAATTCAGGATTTGAATCGGCTTTTAAATTTTTAAGAAAACGTAATTTAGCGTGAATTTGATCACGACCAAAAACTAGGCCGACAAAATTATAATCTTTTTTCTTTAAATGTTCGCAAAGCCAGTAATTGGCATTGAGAGCGACTAAGAAAATGAAGGAGATTTCGAGCAAAATTTTATCAATTGCAGGAGAAAAATTTTCCATGTAAGCAATTAAAAAATTAACCAGCAAAATGGCTAAAAATTCGCTCCACATTTTGTGATATAAAAACCACAAGACGCTAAATAAAAAAGCAAAGAATGAAAAACCTTCTTTTAACAGGATTACATCCTCAATTTTTCCTTCTTTATTTTTTTTGATTAACGCGTTGTAAATTTTCATAAAAAGGAAATTAAAAGGACGGGTTTTAATTCCCGCCCTTAAAATATTAAGCTTTCAAAGCGTTTTTGGCTTTTTCAACGATTTTTGCGAAAGTTTCTGGCTCGCGAGTTGCAAGGTCAGAAAGAACTTTACGATCCAAATCGATGTTAGCAGCTTTTAGACCGCTGATGAATTTAGAGTAAACTAAACCATGAGTTCTGGTTGCGGCGTTGATACGCTGAATCCACAATGCGCGGAAGTCACGTTTTTTAGTTCTACGATCGCGATAAGCGTAACGCAGTGCTTTTTCAACTTTTTCAATTGCAATTCTAAAACAATTCTTCGCACGACCGCGATATCCTTTAGCAAGTTTTAAAATCTTTTTGTGTCTAGCCTTTTTGGTGACACCTCTTTTTACACGACTCATTTTTTTCTCCGAAAAAAATTTTTAAATTCATCCCTCCATCTCCCTTTTTAAAGGAGGGGTCACGCTAGCGCGATGACGGAGTGCCTCGAACTGACATCGAGGTAGGACTGGTTACTGGGATTTATAGACCGTATGGCAATTTGTGAGCCAATAAGCTTGCTGAATGACCCTCAGAAAGAACTGCGCCTTTGCGCAATTTTCTGATACGACTTTGGCTTTTTTTACCGAGATTGTGTCTCTTTCCGGCTTGTTTGTGGACAACTTTCCCAGTCCCAGTGACCTTGAATCGCTTCTTGGCTCCACTGTTTGTTTTCATTTTTGGCATCGTTTTTCTCAATTAAGATTAATAAGCAGATTCAAAGGTAGAAAGCCTTGACCTAAGAACCATGTGGCCAACAGGAATCTTTTTGTAGGAAGAGACCGCAACCGAAAAACTCGAATATACATCGAGTTTTTATGTAAAGCCCGTCTTCGCCTCCGTTGAAGGCTATTCCGAGCAGGATTCGCTCTAGCAATCTACATTTGACAGTTCAGGAACAAGACCCGACCTGCCAAGCGTAGCTCATAAGAGCGAAGCTTGGTGGGATCAATAGGACTCGAACCTATGACCAAGACGTTATGAGCATCCTGCTCTAACCAACTGAGCTATGATCCCGTATTTCTAATGTTGTGATTTTTTCTAAATTATAGAGAACTTCTAACAAAAGGGGCGAGCAAGTTAGGAGGAGAAAGGTTTTTTGCAACTGGTTTTTTGGTGAGTGAATATTTGAAAGTGGTTTACTTGAACGAGAACGCAAAACCCCCCAACCCCTTAACAGGGGCTTAATCTGAATTCGGTCTAAAGCTCCCTGTTAAGGGGAGTTGGGGGGTTTTGCGGTCTATAATTAAATTTCCTTCTTCTTCGCCACCGCAACTAAGGCTGGGCGGATTAGGCGATCGGCAATAGAATATCCAGCTTGAATCACTTGAATCACCACTTCTTCTTCCGATTCACTTTCTACATGCGCAATTGCTTCGTGAAAATTATGGTCAAATTTTTGGTTTAGCGGATAAATTCTTCTAATCTGATTTTTTTCCAAAACTTTCATCAATTCTTTTTCCGTCATCACAATTGCATCGGCGTAATTTTTAATCGCTGGAACTTTTTCAATTTCTGCTTTTGGTGCATTTTCGCTGGCAAGGAAAAAATTTTCCATCACCAAAACCAAATCGCTGGCGAAATTTGAAATCGCAAATTTTGCTGATTTTTCCAGCTCTTCGCGCGATCTTCTTCTAACATTATCAAGTTCTGCGAAAGCGCGCAAAATTTTATCATTTGACTCGGAAAGTTTTTGCTCGAGTTCAATAATTTTTTCTTCCGACGTAATTTTTATTTCTTCTTGTTGAGTTTCTTGTTTTGACTCTTGGGAATTGCTTTGAGGATTATTGTTTTCTTCCATTTTTTCTCCTTTCAAATTTTTAATACAGTTTGACTAATCCAACATATGAAGCGGAAAACTGACTTTCAATAGAGTTGCTTTAAAATTTTTGATTTGTAACTTGATTGAAAATCTTTTCTGGACAGATTGTCCAAAATCTCCCCTTAAAAATTCTTCAAAATAATGTCTGACAAAATGCTTGACCAAGCTAATTACTTGGTTCCAATGGTCGTTGAACAAACCGCAAAGGGTGAAAGATCTTTTGATATTTACTCGCGCCTTTTAAAAGAACGCATCATTTTCTTATCTGGTCCGGTTAATGATCAGGTTTCGTCTTTGATTGTGGCACAATTGCTTTTCTTGGAATCAGAAGATCCAAAAAAAGATATTTATTTTTACATCAATTCTCCCGGCGGCATCGTGACTTCGGGGCTCGCCATGTATGACACTATGCAATATATCAGACCTGATGTTGCAACTCTTTGTATTGGTCAAGCCGCTTCAATGGGTTCGCTTCTTTTAACCGCCGGCGCACCGGGGAAAAGATTTTGTTTACCAAATTCGCGCATCATGATTCACCAGCCTTCTGGCGGTTATCAAGGTCAAGCAACTGACATCGAAATTCATGCTCAAGAAACTTTGGCACTAAAAAGAAGATTGAACGATATTTACGTAAAACACACTGGTCAAAAACTTTCCGTGATTGAAAAATCAATGGAGCGCGACAACTTTATGTCACCCCAAAAAGCTAAAGATTTTGGCTTGATCGATGAAGTCATCGAAAAAAGATTTGAAAAATAATTAACGTCTAAAAATTTAATTTATGGTTAAGAAACAAGGCGACGAAAAAGAATTATCCTGTTCATTTTGTGGCAAAAGCCAAAATGAAGTTAAAAAACTAATCGCTGGTCCAACTGCATTAATCTGCAATGAATGTATCGGGATTAGTATGGATATTTTGCGTGAAGAGCAAAAAAAATCGCCTTTACAAAAAACCGATGGCAGCAAACCAACGCCGAAAGATATTCTAAAAATCCTCAACGAATATGTTGTGGGACAAGAACATGCAAAAAAAGTTTTGTCAGTTGCGGTTTACAATCATTACAAAAGAATTGATTCAATTTCTAGTTCCACATCTTCTGAAAGTGTCGAATTAAGCAAATCAAACATCTTAATGATTGGGCCAACCGGTTGTGGAAAAACATTACTTGCGCAAACTTTAGCCAAAATTCTTGACGTTCCTTTTACCATGGCGGACGCTACTTCATTAACTGAAGCGGGTTATGTTGGTGATGACGTAGAAAATATTATTGCGCGCCTTTTACAAGCTGCCAATTTTGACATTGAAAAAACACAACGCGGCATCGTTTATATTGACGAGATCGATAAAATTGCTCGCAAATCTGAAGATAATACTCGTCGTGATATTTCTGGCGAAGGCGTACAACAAGGTTTGTTAAAAATTATTGAAGGCACCGTGGCTTCAGTTCCAACCCAACCCGGTCGCAAAACTTCACAACAAGAATATGTGCAAGTTGACACGCGCAATATTTTATTCATTTGTGCCGGTGCATTTTCAGGTTTAGAAAAAATTATTGTCGCCCGCGGCAAAGGCTCATCAATTGGCTTTGGCGCTGATGTTAGATCAAAAGATGACGATGCCGGAAAAGATATTTTCAACCAAGTTGAACCAGATGATTTAATTAAATTCGGTTTAATTCCTGAAATTGTTGGTCGTCTTCCAATCATCGCTCCGCTTGAAGGCTTAACAGAAGCAGATTTAACCAGAATTTTATCAGAACCAAAAAATTCTGTAGTTCGCCAATATCAAAAACTTTTTGATATTGATAAGGTTGAATTGAAGTTTGATGAAGAATCTTTGAAAGAAATTGCCAAAAAAGCGATTGATAGAAAAACCGGCGCGCGTGGCTTGAGAGCAATTGCTGAAAATATTCTTTTGGAAACTATGTTTGAAATTCCATCAAAAAAGAATATAAAATCTGCTTTGGTAACTAAGAAAGTTTTGACCGAGGGAAAAGGTTTAGAAATCACTTATTTAACTGAAAAAGAAATCGAAGCGAGAGAAGAAGAGAAAAAAACAATTACTGTCGTTCCACAAAAAGAGAAAAAAGGTACGGCTTAATATGTTTTAGTATAAACCGAGCTTGTCCCATCACGATGTAAAACCGCATTGCCATAAGGCGCAAGATCTTAGGCAATAATAGCAAAATGATATGGATGTTAGTCTGGAAGAACCAAAGCAAGTGAAGTGTTGACAAATTTTATCATTCTATGTTTGCATTTATCCAAAAAGCGGTGTTTTTTGCTTTGTTCCAATATTTAAAAAAACGATTAAATTCATAGCCAGAACCAATATTTACGAAGGGTTTTTCTTCAACAATTTCAACCAAAAAA
>Ga0214921_10001003_pt1 | contig 49285 bp, 46 predicted proteins | sample LL1505_MetaG_FD_177992 | JGI IMG/M metagenome (GOLD analysis project Ga0214921, IMG submission 177992) | Freshwater microbial communities from Lake Lanier, Atlanta, Georgia, United States - LL-1505 | ecosystem: Environmental > Aquatic > Freshwater > Lake | place: USA: Georgia | collected... | reverse complement strand
GTGGAGGTGGACCTGGTGGTGGTGGACCGGGTCAAGGTGGACCTGGTGGAGGTGGTAAGGGAAATGGTGGTGGGGGGAAGGGGGGTGGACCTGGTGGTAAGGGAGGTGGTAAGGGAGGTGGACCTGGTGGTAAGGGAGGAGGGAAGGGGGGTGGACCTGGTGGTAAGGGAGGAGGGAAGGGCGGAAAGAATAATGTGAGTATGATGCAACTTTCAAGTATACGAAATTCCGTAATGAATGACGCCTTGTTTCGATCGTTAAGTGCACAGAGAGTGAGTAATTTTGCGATTACGGCACCCTTGGCCACATTTTTGAGGACTCGACAACCCATCCGTGTATTAATGAAAGATGGAAGTTATAACTCTTTTGCTGCATTGAATACGAATACGTCCACGGCAAATCTAGACTCGTATGATTTGAGTTCATTAATTGAAAAGATCAAATCCCTAAAAAAGGAAGGGTTTCTTGTGGTTTCTACTACAGCAGATGGTGCCACTCCCTCTTCAACATTTACATCACCCATGATGTCGACTCCTCCTGCGGTAGCAATGACAAAAGAACAATTAATTGCGAATCCGTCGTTTGAATATTCACCCGCCTATGTATCCTATGCAAATGAAATTATTTTGCCGGTAAATCAGTATTTATGTGGTTGTTGTTGGGCATTATGTACTTCAACCGCCGTGAGCGATTCCTTTGTGGTGAGTGGAATTTTACCTCAAAATCCAAAATTAAGTTTTTCCTATTCTCTTTCGTGTTATCCTTCTTGTTTATCGACGGATAATGAATGTCTGGATAAGGATCCTACTGCATCGGTACAATGTGGTGGCGGAAATTATGCCGACCTTGCAAAATGGATCATGACGAATGGGATTGCCCCCACAACATGTGTTGATTATAGTTGGTGTTCTGGATCTACGGAATGTAATTCAACCACTCCTCCCTCCTCTGGTGATGCTCTCAATGCATTAGTTCCCAGTTGTGGATGTACCACAGCAGGATCATTTTCCATGTACAAGATACAAAATGTAACATCTCTTGTTCTTGCCGATGCTCAAGTAAGTGATCCCACGGCCTTGGCGGCGATCCAGTTTAAAATTAAAGAACACATTGTAAAGTTTGGTCCAGTGTTGGTAGGATTACTCATGTTTTCAAATATCATGTCGGGTAACTATCAATCAGCGGAGCATCCTGAATATAATCCCAACAATGTATACTTGGAGTATGTAGGTAATTTATCGGAACCGTCTTCCACCCTCGCAGAATTCCAAGGATGTCATGCATTATGTATTGTGGGATGGGCGACATGTTCCGTCAAAGCGACCTTATTACCGGCAAGTGTTCAAAGTTCATTAAAGATTGATGAAAAGGGATTTTGTACTATCCCTTGTTGGAAGATTCGAAATTCATGGGGAACGGCATGGGGAAATAATGGACATTTTTTCTTAGCGTCCTATCCCTATAATACATCTTGTTGTGTGGAAGTTAGTGCATCTTTTACAGACCCAAGTGGAACCACGTCCAAAACAGGGGGTATGGTTATTTTTGAACCCGTTTCAACAATCACTCCCAAGGAATTAACGGCCTCTACAAAATCTGCGGGAGGTACAACGACGACCACAAGTGCAGAAAGTACGAGTGCCCCCGTAGACGCCACCACAGCCAGTGCTACGACCCCAGCAGCGGCAAGTGCACCGACCACATCCACCAATACAACATTAACAAGGTTTTCAATGAGTGGACCTTCCTCTTCGTCGTCACGATCGACACGAATCCCGTCCACCATTCCTTCTCCTTACCCTTCTTCTCCCCCTACCCTCACCGATCATATCACTGAAAATGATAGAAAAGAAGAAAGACGTTCATTGCTTAAAATTTTTATTATGAATATTGTACAATCCCTCCAGACTTTTTATCAACATCTTGGTATCAATCCAAAAATATATTTTATTTTAGGAATTATTGGATTGATTGGATTCTATGTCGGTGTTATCCATAGTATTTAAGAAACGTACGTACGTATTTATGAATTATGAATCCTATCATTTCCATTCACTTAATGTTTCCTATAATTTTTCAACTTTTATTTATTTTATAAAGACCTAAAATAAATAATCAGCGAGATACGATGAGTACTCCTAATTTTAAACTCCCGGTACTACAAGGACAAAAACAACAACAACAACAAGTTGATTTGTTTTCAGTGGATCCGATGGCATCACCATTACAACAACCCCGTGTGGCAACACAAGATGAACAACAACAACAACAACTACAAGTCGCTGGATCTAAAGAGATAGACCAATTTTTCACCTCCGCACCTCTCCCACCAAATCAGACCGCAACCACCGCCACTGCCGCAGTCCCCGATGTTTTTGCGGGTATTGAAGGTGCCGCTGATAAACCCAAACAACGACAACGTCAACGACCACCTGTTCCACCATCTCAACGTGGGGGTGGAGGTGGAGGTGGTGGTGGTGGACGTGGATTTCTTGAACCACGACCTCCTTCACCGTTGTCCTCTGTCTCTCATCCAAGTGCACCTATGGGATTTCCAGTGGTGAAGGATTGGGGAGACTGGAATCAAGACAGAAAGAATAGTATACGTGATTTTTTTCTAAAACAGTTTACCTCACTGGAATTGGGGAAAGAAGTCCATGATTGTCTTCCTGAAATATTAGATTATGTTATTGATCGACTCCCCTCCTTTGTTGCCACCTATTTTAGAGATGCCTATGTTCTTCTTTGCAGGAGAGAACTTCAAATCGTACTCCATGTTATGATCCACGTTTTCCGTAAAAACCAAAAAGGACTTTCAAGTCAAGGAACGCAGCAAGACCAAAACAAATTCGACTTTTTAAATAATTTTGTGAATTTTTATAAGGAAACGGATCCTAGATATTATACGGCTATTCTTTTCTTTCTTTTACTTTTACGTATCATGTACAATTTCATGATTATTATTAGGTTAGATTTTGGAAATAATAAGTATTTCAAACCAGAAGTAACCAAGTCGTCGACGACAAAGTTTTCTATTCAACCGGTTCCTATGCATACCATGAAATACTATCATCTCATCATCTTTACCTATTGCTTTTTATGGGCAATTGAAAATTATCATGTTATCGAATCTCATATAGCAAAACAAAATTTGCACGATTTTATAGGACAAACAACGGAAACCATTACCCCGAAACTTTTACATCAACATTTTAGAATACGACAACAAGTAGGTGGTGGTGGAGGTGGTGGGGGTAAAGGTGGGGGTGAAGGTAGTGGGGGTCAAGGTAGTGTTGCACAACAACGGGGTGATTCCGGTTGCCATAGCGTCCGAGTGTCACCCAATAATAGGATGACGTTGTATGATTATATTTTAATTATTGGAATGTATATTCATCGTATACAGTTCATCCACAATGACTTATTCAATTTACTTGTAAACCCTGAACTTGTTTCTGGAAATCCACAACTTTATGAAGGCGTATTTGGTACACCCTATGTACCCATAACCGATGATCGATTTTTTGATATACCACTCGTTCCCTACCGACATACAGTTATTTTCGAAAAGATTGAACCCAAGTTTAAGGCCTATTCTTCACGTCGTCCTCAATCACAACGACAAAAAAGATTAAAAATATAATTTTGAGTATAATTTGAATATTATCATTTCTTTCTTTCTTTCGACAAATGATAAATTAATATAGATTAATATAGATTAATAATATAGATTAAAAAAGATTAAAATCCATTATGGTTTTTAAATTGAAGATATTCTTCCCAAACATTCTTAAACACTATATTTGAAGAATCGTTATTATAATTATTATTATTATTAAAATTATTATTATTATTATAATTATTATAATTATTATTATTCTTCTTCTCATAATAATTGGAACATAAAGAGCATAAAGAACATAAAGAGCATGAAGAAGGTTGAAGATGGTAATCTTTGGAAAAAAGTTTTTGTATTTTTTCTTCATAAGAGGGGAATAAATATAATGTTGAATACATCCAACGAATATGAGTGATTAAATCCAGTAAACGTTGATTCATTTCTATTTTTTCATGTTTCAAGGGTTTATTGGTTGCGGGAGAAATAATGATGGAAGAACGATTATTATTTTCTTGACATATCGTTTTCCATTTCTCAAAATCCTTCTTTTCATAACTCAGACCATCTGGTAAAAGAAGAGGTTGATATAGTACATTCAACGTAAGAGGGCACAGGGCGGACGGAAAATAGAATTCAATAAATGTTTCAAAACGTTCATTTTCTTCACGGAGGATTGCCAAACAATCATAAATTTCTTCCCAATAGTCTTCTTGTTTTTCTTGTGAAAAAAAATCAAAACTGTTTTCCACCTCTTCTCGATAATTTTCAATGGTATTTTCCAAGGTACGTATCTCGAAATGTCCCCCATATTGTAACAATAATCGACACATTCTTCGTTTTTCGTTCTTCTTCTTTTTTTTGGATACTAAAAGAATAGACATCATGGACATATTGGACATATTGGACATATTGGACATATTGGACATATTGGACATATTGGACATATTGGTTTTAAACTTTTTCAGAGGAGGGAAAAAAGAGAGATGTTTGAAAATCCCCGATTCTAAAAATGGTTTCAGCAATTTTTCACTTCCAAATTCATGTTCAAGAACAAACATCAAGGCGAAATAATGAAGTAAGAAAGGAGAGGATTGTTGTTGAAAATTAACATGAGAAAGGAAAGATTGTAGACGTGAAATAATGTGTGGTTCCTTCTTTGTAAACATGGAATACGAAATATTCTTCATGTTGGTTTCCAAATATACCAATAAAAGGGATTTCGGAAAGGGGCAATCATGAACAAGAATGGGAGAAGAGGGATTACAAGAAAATAAAGGATTCGATAATAAATACTCGATAAATTTGTCCGAAGGATGATGAAATAATAAATATTGAAATAATGTCATTTTGACTTTGTTTTTTGTAAAATAAGAATAGAAGAAGGACAATACCGTTGTCGGGAAATGATAATATTTCGTAAAGACGAGTCCACGTTCCACAAACGAAATTAAAATATTCATGTTTTCTTGAATCTCCCTATTATCGAGGTTAGACTTCTTGACATGATCCACATAATACACAAATTCACAAAGTAATCGACCTTCTTTATTTAAACAGTAAAAATGAGGAAATTGGTTCAACAGCAACAGCATGGTGTAATATTTTTATAAAGAGTAAAAATATTCTTTTTCATTTTTCATGGAGACTTTCAATAATTCATGTTAAACATCATTCGTTGGGGCATTCGTCGTCTCATTTTCAAGACGGGGTATGATCGGAGTCCATGAGCGTTAAAATCTCCGAGTACGGTGGTCCAAATACTGAGTCGTTTATTATTTTCAATTGTTTCGTATTCATCACGGATGGTGGAAATAATCACATTCAGAGTTTGCATATTGATATTTTCCAAATCATTTCGAGCTCGATCTTGTGGAATAATGAACCGAGTGTAAATATCTCCCAAATGAGTGCGTGTTCCATCTCGAAAGACAGACGATAAGACTTGAGCGATACGTCCCGGTGGAACAACGATATTTCTCTTTTCAGGATCGAGTCCCTTGGTGGATTCGGTTATAATGGCACTTAATTTTGATATATTTTCATCAGAAAAGACTTGTTGATGCAAAGGAGAAATTTCATAGTTTTGAGCATATCCCACAAAGGCATTGTCATTGGAAATATCCTTTGCCTGACATGCCCCTAGTTCATCATACGGAGGATTGGAAGAACTACAATATATTTCATCGGGAGATAAAAAAAAGCCTGGTTTTTCTTTTCTTTTATCAGGGGTAAAGGTCCATTGTAAAACTTCCGAAGAAGTCGGAAATGTTGTAGTCACCATTATTTATCTTGAAGATCTTTGATAATATTAATATATTATTATTATTTTATCCTTTTACTTTTTTTTGAAAATTTTAAATTTATAATTTTTATTTTTATAATATAAACGAATTTTGCCATGTCTTCTTCTTCCGGTAAAAAACGAAAGGTGGACCAGATTGATATTGGCGAACTTTATTCTCCTTCCCCCAAAAAACAACAACCAAAAAAGAAACAACAGAAACAATCTGGTTCTAAAAAACGAAACGTAGACCAGATTGATATTGGTGAACTTTATACATCGGACCAACAAGAACAACAATCTAAAAAGAAACAAAAGAAACAAATGGGTTCTCACATCGAGCAAGAGAGGACAATTGAGTTTGATGAAATTTATAATGTTCCAAAACCTCTTCACCACCATTCTGTTTCGAATTCTGTATCGAATTCTTCTATATCGAACACTGGCTCTTTATGGATTGCATTTGCTGCGTTAGCGATTCCTATTGGAATTGTTGCCACCATGGCTACGTCAATTTCGAAACGTAAATAAAATCCGACGAATTTTCATGTTTTAATTTGTTTTTGGTTGGGGAGAAAGAGGATGTTGTGTTGATTTTGTAGTAAGTGTCACGACAAGAAAACAAACCAAGATACCCACAATTCCCGCTGTTAATAAAATAGAGTTTAGATTGTATGTTTTCTTTTCTGTAGTATGTTCCATCGTTTTGGTATCCATATTATTGGTATCCATATTATTGGTAGCCCCATTATTATTGGCACCAACAACATTATTCGATAAAGACGAAGTGGGTGGGTACATTGGATTCATGGCATGTAGTGAATTTGTTGGATTTTCCGTTGCCACATGATAAAGCCCCGGGCGAATTTCTTCCGGGTTCATTCTTTGATCTCTTTCCAATACATTCACCGTTGGCGTATAAAGATAGGAAGGAGAGGAGGGATAAGACATTATTCAAATTCTTTTTTACTTTTATAATTTCAAAATTTATAAAAATGGAAATTTTTCATAATTATTCAAATCTTCCATCCGAAATTTGGAGGGTTATTTTTCTTTATGATGATACCTATCGAAATTATTTTTCGGAACATGTTGTTCCTTCTCTTCATACACAATGTCAACTTTTCATTATAGAAAATGAACATTCCTTACGATTGTCCAAATCATCTCATATCTACTTACCCCAAAAACCCAATCTTTATCTTCTTGTGAAGGAGGACTATGCAAAACTCTTTAATGATTTGGAACATCCGACTTTTTGTTCCACAATTTATTTTTCACCCATGCAACCCAAAGAGGAATACATGTTTTATTTTCCAAAGAAACGTATTCTTCGACTTCCCTCTTTTTCATTAAACATTTACATGTTTACAGAACGATTGTCATGGAGACATTTTCTTGAAAAAGAATAAAATCATTGATTTTGAAACCATTGGGTATTTTTTCACTTTTTTTAATTTTATTAATTACAAAAATATACTACAATATGAATTCGGATGAAAGGTTTCAATACTATATCAAAAATTGGACGACGAAACAAACAGTGATTGTCCCTGAACATTGCAAAATATTTATAATGAATAGATTGTTTTATTACCAAGGTCCAACTATAAAAGATGAAGATGTACCTGGATTTTCATTTCAGTATGGTGTGTTACGACCGGGTTTATGGTGGGATCAAGGAGCCGATTTTTCCTTAAATATAAAATGTTTAGCCATTACTTCTGATGGTATTGATAATGAAAAGTTACCCGCCATTTCCAAAGTTCGAAGGATTTCGGATGAATGTGGGTCTATTCTTGCCCCTCAAGAGTATTCTCGACATTGGGGAGAAATAAAAAACGTTCCCTCCTATGATATTCCATGGGAAGAAAAAATACCCTCATGTGTGTGGAGAGGATCACCGACAGGTACAAATCAAAACTGTGATCCTGATCCTGAAAAATGGGAAAATCCCCGAATGATATTTTGTCATCTCTACAAGGAAAAATATAATGTGGGTCTTGGACAAAATTTAAACGATCGATGGCCCACCGAGTATATTAAGGGAACATTATCGATTCGAGAAATGTTGGAATATAAATATATCATCAGTATTCCCGGTAATGATAAAGATTCAGGATTAAATTGGAAACTGGCATCGAATTCACTCGTCATGATGGCAATTCCATGGGTTGAAAGTTGGTTAATGGAAGGCCTATTAGAACCGTTCGTTCATTTTGTCCCATTGAAAGATGATTATAGTGATTTGGAGGAGAAATTAGATTGGTGTCATCATCATGATGAGGAATGTAAGAAGATTGTAGAGAATGCCCATGAGTTTATGAAACAATTCACCGATTTCGAGACGGAAAAACAATTATTTGATCGGATTAAACAATACTATCTAGACACCTTTACATTGATAGGTTAATATAGTTTAATATGGGTTAACATAGGTTAATATAGGTTAACATAGGTTAATATAGATTAACATAGGTTAATATAGGTTAATATAGTTTAATATAGGTTAAGATTACGGATTAAATAAAAATGGAATAAATTAAAAACATTCATATGTTGGAATACAATAATACGTAAGTACAAGACTTCCGACTGTACAAATGGGAGACCAATCCACGACTTGCCATAATTGTTTTCCATGACAATCATATACAATCGGTGGGGTATGAGGATACTGGAAGGGGATATGGACTGTAAATAACTTTTCATAGACTTTAATATTCAAGCGTCGAAAATGAGGAGCAGAGATGACTTTCATAAACGAATACGTGCTGGAAAGATAGATTAATTCCCGTTGGATTCGTCTAGAATAACATCCATAGTCTAGAATTTGTCGTTTCACGTCTTCAAAAATAATTTTGTACGTATCATCGTATTGATAAATTTGATATTGTATTTCTACAGGTAATAAAAACATTTTGAAATAAAAGGAATTTATGAACAATATCAAATTTTTGAATTAATGTATTTATAGGTGTTGTTTATAGTTTATTTTTTATAGTTTATTTATAGTTTATTTATAATGGTGGTGTTTCGTTTTCTTTTCCCATCGTAGGGAACAGCATATTCATTCAAAATCATCCATTCATTGATATGTACGTCCTCCAAATAAACATCTGCCAATAATCGTCCATATTTTTCTGTATTGGTGTTTTGTAGATGAACATATCGATGAAGAATTTTATCGGAAAGCATTTGACGGGAACGTAGTGCGAGATTTCGTTCTTCGATCGATTCAGAATTCAGTTCAGGAGCATCAATTCCAGAAAGTCGGACTGAAAATCGGTACATAGGGGACTCTTTATAAGGGAGTTTTGATGCGACAGTAATTGTGTCTCCATCGTATACTTTTAAAACAATACCTTCTGTTATGGGTGGGACGAAACGTAAAGTATTTGCATAGGTAATAATAGTATTACCACTCTTTTCTTTATGAAAACATCGAAGGATAAAAGAATACCACGGAAAAATAAAACAAAAACAATTCATCTTCCTCTTGTTAAATTGTGGAATAAAACTCTGATTCTCATTTTTAAAAAAAAAAAAAATCTTTTGTTATTGTAGATAGAAAGAAAAAAAATCATGAGCGTTGATTTTAATACTTTTACGACCTTAAATACTTACGTCGTCCTTTCAAATGGAAATATTTCCCTTACTCAAGGATCTGCCATTATTACCACAAATACTTATCCGGCCAACTATGCTAGTAATTCCAGCATATCAGGGACGTTTACAGGTGGAACACTCGATGATACGAACAAAACAACTGCCTTGAGTCAGTTAAGTACGCTTTGTACCAACCTTGATACAACAATCACAACAGGCCCTTCATCAACACTCACAACTATTCCAGCGGGTGGTTCTATTACAGTGACACCAGGTATATATAAAGTGAACTCTTCTTCTCCAATATTTAATTTCACCTCTACACAAAGTATTGTTTGTGATGGTGCCGGTACCTATATATTTACGAATATTTCCGTGAGTGGCTTGCCCGGTGCTATGAATCTATACGGAACAATTACGTTAACAAATGGTGCGCAACTTACTGATATTTATTGGTATACGAGTCTAACCAGTGGAAGTATACGTATTAACGGAACTGGAATGAAAGGTATTTTCATTGCGAATGGTACCGGTACTACATTAGACATTGCATACAATAGTGTATTAACTACAGTCGATGGTTGTCTTTATAATAATGTGGGAGGTACAACAGTTTATTTAAGTTCCACTACATTTAATTCCGAAACTTTATGTTATCTTCGAAATACTCGAATCATGACCAATACCGGTTATAAACCCATTCAAGATATTTCCGTTGGCGATCTTGTCCTTTCTTACGGTCCCATCTCCGAATCACAAATTGTTTCCCATTCTAAACCCTTGTTTACACCCGTTACATGGATTCAAAGTTTTAAACCCTCCTTCAAAAACAGTTCGACGATGCCTATTCATTTCCAAAAAGATTCGTTAGGTCCGAATATTCCCCAAAATGATCTTTGGTTATCTCCTTTCCACGGAATTTTTGTGGATGGGAAAATGACCCAGGCTCAAGAATTTATTAATGGAACTACCATCACTCAAGACTTTAATTTGGAGGAAGTGGAGTACTTTCATTTTGAGACAGAAGAGCATTGTGCAGTGGATGCCGAGGGAGTGAAGAGTGAGACATTTATTAATGTGGATTATGCCATCCGAAATCTCCCATCGTTAAATGATCCTATGAATAAAATGGAGTCGACGAAGGAATCAACAATGGAATGCATGTAAGTTATGTAAGTTATGTAAGTTATAGCATAACATTTTATTTTTAATATTCACCCAATATCATCCAATATCACCCAATACGTATTACTTATTAACAAGTAAGTAATCGAGTTGATTCAACTAGCGGTTCAAAAAAAATAAAATCTTGTTTAACCTTAGGGAGGTAAATATATAGAAAAATAGAAAATCATGAGCATCAATTTCTCAGATTTTACTACCTTACATACCTATGTGTTACTTGCCTCCTACCAGATTAATTTGACGGATGCGAATGGGGTGCCAAGTTCCATTACAACAAATACCTCTCCCGCCAATTATGCGGCTGGGGTGGGTTTCACAGGTTCCGGTACGATTACCGGGGGAGTACTTAATGATGCGAACAAAGCCACTGCATTGAGTGAGTTACAAACACTTTGTAACAATCTTGATACAGTGATTGCTGTGGGAACTACAACAGAACTTCCCACTATCGCTACCGGGGGTAGTATCACGGTAACCCCGGGTATATATATTCTACCGAGTCCCTTTCCAGAGGGGTTTAACTTTCAAACAAATCAAACCATTATTTGTGATGGTGTTGGGACATATATATTTACAACTTCAAGTAATGATGGGATGAATTTGTATGGAACTATTACGTTAACAAATGGGGCAATAGTTACCGATATATACTGGTATTTTCCAGTGGATGGTAGTTTTACTATTGGTAGCACAAATATGAAAGGTATTTTTATTCAAAATGCAATTGGACCTATCAGTTTCGATTATAATAGTATTATTGGTTATACCCTAGTAAATGGTTGTATTTATAATAATTCAAATAATGTTAACAGTAATATACTTATAAGTTCCACGACATTTAATTCCGAAACTTTATGTTATCTTCGAAACACTCAAATCTTGACCGATACCGGTTATAAACCCATTCAAGATATTTCCGTTGGCGATCTTGTCCTTTCCTATGGTCCCATCTCCCATTCTCAAATTATTTCCCACTCTCAACCCTTGTTTACACCCGTCAAATGGATTCAACATTTCAAACCCTCCTTCAAAAACAGTTCAACGATGCCCATTCATTTCCAGAAAGATTCATTAGGTCCGAATATTCCTCAAAATGATCTTTGGTTATCTCCTTTCCATGGAATTTTTGTGGATGGGAAAATGACCCAGGCTCAAGAATTTATTAATGGAACTACCATTACTCAAGATTTTAATTTGGAGGAAGTGGAGTACTTTCATTTTGAGACAGAAGAGCATTGTGCGGTGGATGCGGAGGGAGTAAAGAGTGAGACATTTATCAATGTGGATTATTCGATCCGAAATCTCCCATCGTTAAATGATCCTATGAATAAAATGGAGTCAATCATGACATGATGGAGTGTACGTAAATATTTCATATATAATAATTTTTTTCGTTTTTAATATTCACCCACTACATATTACTTATTTACAAATAAATAATCGAGTTGATTCAAATGGTGATTTAAAAAAAAAATTAAAATCTTTTGTTAATGTAAGAGATAAAAAACAAAATCATGAGTATTGATTTTAACACTTTTACTACATTAAACACCTACGTGTTATTTTCCTATAACAATATTTTCCTCAGTGATGTGAATGGGGTGCCAAGTTCCATTACAACTAATACCTACCCTGCCAATTATGCCGCTGGGGTGGGTTTCACTGGGACAGGTACGATTACCGGTGGGATACTGGATAATACAAACGTATCCACCGCCTTGAGTGAGTTAGTAACACTTTGTGCCAATCTAGATACAACAATTAGCACAGGTCCTACCACAGCACTCCCTACTATTCCAGCCTTTGGTAGTATCACGGTGACCCCAGGTATATATAGCCTTCCTGCTACCATAGGAGGGTTTACCTTTCCTACTACCAAATCCATTGTTTGTGATGGTGCCGGGACATATATATTTTACTCTAGCAGTACTTTTGGAGCAATTTTGAATGGAACAATTACCTTAACAAATGGTGCAACGGTAACCGATATTTACTGGTATTTTCCTATTGCGGGGACAGGCGGTGTTACTCTTGGGGGAACCAATTTAAAAGGTATTTTTATTCAAAATGCATCGACTACTGGAAGTTTTAATTTCGATAACGCAGGCGGTGCTCTGTTGGATGGTTGTGTGTATAATAACGCAAGGAGTGGTTTTAGTGTTATTGGTTTATATTCCACCACACTTAATTCGGAAACTTTATGTTACCTCCGTGACACTCAAATCTTAACCAATACCGGTTATAAACCCATTCAAGATATTTCCGTTGGTGATCTTGTCCTTTCTTACGGTCCCATCTCCGAATCACAAATTGTTTCCCACTCTCAACCCTTGTTGACTCCCGTCAAATGGATTCAAAGTTTTAAACCCTCTTTAAAAAACAGTTCAACGATGCCTATTCATTTCCAAAAAGATTCGTTAGGTCCAAATGTTCCCCGGAAGGATCTTTGGTTATCTCCTTTCCATGGAATTTTCGTCGATGGTAAAATGACCCAGGCTCAAGAATTTATGAATGGAACTACCATCACCCAAGATTTTGATGTGGAGGAAGTGGAATACTTTCATTTTGAGACAGAAGAGCATTGTGCGGTGGATGCGGAGGGAGTAAAGAGTGAGACATTTATTAATGTGGATTATGCGATCCGAAACCTCCCATCATTAAATGATCATGCAACAAGCCAGAAGGAGTCAACGAAGGAATCAACAATGGAATGCATGTAAATAATTCATACGATAAACCTTTTCCTTTTTATACAAAAATTGATTCAAATCATTTGAATAGTATAGATAATAATAAGTAATAATGGATTAGTTTTAAGGTAGTGGATTAGTTTGAAAAAATTTATTTTTTAAATTAAATAAATTTGATTGTTTTGTGCTCATGAATTTTTTTTAATGAAACATATTATACAAAACATATTTTACAAGACAGATTATACAAAACATAACAAAAAATTCAACCCCTTCAAATAAAAAAAAATGAGTATGAATTGGAAACTCATTGAGGAGAAGCCGTCCAATTGGGAGATGATTCAAGATATTCTTCAAAAATGTAACAACCAGGACGATCATTTCCATGTGAAGCAAGAATTTTCGACGTATTGGGAGAATCCGAGACTTTTTGGACATTTCGTGCATCACTTGCAATCGAAGAAATCCTTATCTCATATTCTTTTTAAACGAGTGTATGGGGAAGAGTTTATGAAGGAATGTTTGCGTGAACATGAAACGTCGACGGTCATTCCTACTCCGAAAAACAAAAAAAAGGGTCCTTCGATGACCAAATTATTAATTCAGCGACAGAATGAGAACAAGACAATCCAACGAGCCTTGGAAGGTATTACTTTCAATTCTCAAACACTTCATCCAAACAAGGTGAACAAGTCGATTGATTGTATCTTTCATTTACAGGTGGTGGAATGGTGTTTGGAGTTATTTCCAAAGCATGTGGAGACGAAAGAAAAGGAATGTTTGGATGCCTTTTTATCGATCGAGCGTTTATGGCAGGAAGATATTCGGATCTGTAGGGATATTCATCCGTTGGGACAAACATTGATGGAAAAGACGAGGGATTATGTTCGAACGTTTTATACTTTGAATCTTTCCAAAGAGAAGGCCTTTTTATTATTATTTTCTCAACCACGTCTTATGTTGTCACCGCATTCGTCGTCTCGTCCGGCGTCGGTAGGACTTTATGTAGAACAACAGAGGTTTATGAAGAAGGTCATTCAATCGGTTATTTTTGATCGACCGACGTTGATTGGGGATCGACGACCACCGGGAACGGGAAAGACGTTTATGGCGGTTCCGTTGGCCCAGAAATTAAAGGCATTGAAACGTCGCAAGTTTGTGTTGTTTACGTGTGCGAATGATTTGGTTCGTTTGGATGTGGCGAGAACGGCCTTGTTGGGTGATAATTTAGATTTATGGGTGGGGAAAAAACTTTTAGAGGAAGGGGAGGAAGTTTTTTCACTTCGACCCCACAAGACATGTTTTCCGGTGGATTGGAAGAAAGTGTATCGAAAAGAAGATGCGGATAAAACGGGTCCGATTGAAGATCAATTTGAATTTTATTTAGAGGCGACCAAGAAACCTCCTGATATTATTGTGGCGGATGTTCGATGTGCGTTGGAAATTCTTTCTGTTCCCGAGTTGAGAGAACGTTGTATTGCGTATATTGACGAGGTTATTTTTGATGAGCAATTTCAGGGGGATATTTTCAAAATGTTGAATTATCTTCCTCGTCAGTCGGTGCTCATGTCGTCTATTCTTCCATCGTTTGGGGATATTCCCAATTTAGTGAATCATTTTCTGGCGTCTTATCCGGATGCGGTAGAAAAGGATTTAATGGAGATTGAGTCTCGTGAACATGCGTGTATTTCTTGTTCGGTGATTGATCCCGAGAGTTATTTAGTGTTACCTCATCATTATCAACCCTTTGAGAATATTCCGATTTTGATGGATCGAATGTCTCGTGATCCATTGATTGCTCGATTGTATACACCTCTTCATGTGTTTGACATGGTGATGAAATATCTTCCGTCTCAACAACCCGGGATTATAGAATCCGAGTTGTGGCAACGTTTTTCTTTTGTAACTTATTTTGAACATATTTTCAAGGTGAATCACATGAATGTACGAGCGTATGTAATGGAATTATTGAGGTATATTTATGACAATGAGTTAAAGACGGAATATAGTATTTTACAATCGTATCGTCCTTGTATTTATCCGATGGCGGTAGATCGTACGAAGATGTTGACGTCTCATGCGTATTTGTATCAAGGTCGAACATTGTATGTGACGGAAAATGAGTCGTTAACACAGCATGTAATGGAGGCGTCGAATGAGTTATTGGAAGGATCTCCGTCGATTGATACGATTGTAAGGGAAAGAAATGGGAAACAGGAAATGTTGGAGAAACAAAAAAGTCGACTTCAGGATGCCAAGATGCAACGACAGGAGTACTACCAGGAGATGTCTTCGATGAATGAATCCATGACGAGTAATCGATTGCAATGGCCTTCACGATATGTTGTGAATAGCAAACATCATATAGAGATATATTGTCCTCCGAAAGAGAAAGGGTCGGTCAAGGTTATTTTACCAATTTTTTTTCATGAGAATATAGAAGAGATTTATGATGATTGGACGGTTCGATTGATGTTATCGGGTGTGTGTCGGTACGATAAAAGGGTGATGACGGATTATCAGCAATTAACCATGTTGAGAAATATGAGCAAATTCACGTTTATTTATTCGAGTCATGAACTGGTTTTTGGGACGAATGTGGAGGGACTGACCAATTTGTTTGTGGGAAAAGAGTTTGGAAGTAAACGACCAAGACCTCATTTGTATCAATTGATTGGACGTGCGGGTCGAGCCGGACATTCGTATGAAGCCCATGTGTATACCGATGATATGTGTACGGTAGAAAAAATCATGAAATTTGATGATCAAGATGGAGATGAAGTGGCATCGGCAATGAATCGTTATTTTGGTTAGAAAAAAGTAATTTTTGTATAATTTTTATATAATTTTTGTATAATTTTTTTATAATTTTTTATCTTGTGTTTCCTATAGAGGTTGGATTTTATTTCAAAACATGACGGAGAAGAATAGTTCAACGACGACTCGTTCTTTTTTTGTTGAGGAGGAGGAAAGTATTCCCATTCCCATTGTACCCTTTAAAATTCCATCTTGTAAAAACGAAAGACCAAGTCATCATTGTTATATTTTTAATAAATCGAAAAAGACAGAAGATTGTAGCGACATTTTGAAAAGTATTATTCTTCCTTATCTTCCGATGAATGAACGCATCACCAATTTAATTGAAAATAAAAACGAATGCATGTTTTTTGTTCAGAAATGGATGTCCACAAAGAAAGAATGAATAATATAATATCCGTAAAGGCCCATAATGTTTTCAAAACAAATGAAATTCAATATTTTTTTGAAATCAATCAAATATTGAATTTATTTTTGGGGAATAAAAATAGAATAGAATTTTGGGGAATAAAAATAGAATAGAATTTTGTAAATAAAAAAAGAATTAATAATACCATAGGACGGGTGTTTTAGTAAAGACACGATATTCGCATACATTTTTTCCGAGTTTATAAATTTGTTGATTCAAGATGGCTGTATTTTTTTGATTCAGTGAAGGTTCCCATACATCCAATCGACCCGGTTGGGTTTCATATAGGGGATTGTATAATTGATCACGTAATTCAAATAAAGAATCACGATCTTGTTTTCCGGGCCAGTTCCGAGGTATTCCGTCCAATGGGGTGACGGAGGAGACACAACATCGTTCTAATGGATTCGGTAATGTGAGTTGTGATGTGGGGGTGTAGGAAGAAGACGAGGAGGAGAAGGAGGAAGATACCATTTTTCAAATTCAAATCCTTTTTTAGTAAAGAAAGAAAGAAAGATTATTATTATAATTATTTTGGAATAAATTGTAATTGGTCGGTATCCACAATCATGGAGCATAATCCGGTACCCGCTTTGGATCGTTTCCCGCAAATAATGGAGGCACTGATACTTTCCACGGGTTCATCTTCGCCGATAAAACTTGCTTGTATAAAATGATCCATCACTTCTTCAAATGAGGCCTTGGAAAGAGGACCATTCGTTTCTTTCTTCATACCGTAGCGAGAAATACTAGTAATGGTTCCATGATAGGTCATAAAATCGACGAGTAATTTGATATGACCGGGGTGAAGAAATGTACCATCACTGGAGACGACACGGTGAAATTCTTCCAAGAGGAATTGTCGTGTGGATTCAACGCCCAGGCATGCCAAGACTTCCCACATATTATTACTGCATACAGATTTCATATCCAAATCGGGATGTCCTAAAAGAGAACGCATATTGGTACCCATGGTTTCTAATTTTAAATGATTTCCTTCTTTTTGAATGTACATTTTTTCAATATTTTTACATCCACACAAGACGACATCTCGAAGTCGTGGAGTGACCACATCTTCTAAAAACATGGCAATGTATTTATTTTCGGTCATTCGGGAGGATTCGGATTTCTCGGGAAAATGAAGATCCGAGACATCCACAAATACATCAATCTGGGCGAGATGATTGGGTGAAAATACGACACAACAATCATTGTACTCTTTTTCAATCATGGTTTTAATAAGAAATAAGGGAATTCGATGTTCCCATAATTGTTGTTTGTCAAGATAAAATTTAATACCCACATCATAGTGACGGAATTCGTTGGAATAATGTTGTTCAAACAATGGATACCATAACTCTTCTTCCATTTCCCAAAAGAGGTGATGATGTTTCAAAATATTTCCCAGTGTACGATGGACAAGGCGTGGACCGATAAAATGCCGAACTGAACTTGGGGTGGTAATATGATCCACAATATGAGGATGGAGTCGAAATGAACAAGACGATATTTTTTGATCTTTTGTGGCATTCAAGAGTTCAAGAAATCGTGGAACCCCACTGACAACCGTCGCAATCGCCAATCCGGCAGAGTGAAAAGAATTCAACGTTAATTGAGTTTGTCTTTCTCCGATGGACTGGGCACAGGTGATTCCAACACATTCTCCTGCCTGAACTAAACTTTCATGATAATCTTCGATCACTCTTGTAATGAATTTTGGAATTTGTGGTGGATACAACTCGACGGATTCCAACAATGGCATCCATTTTTTTCGCAACATGTCATGATTATTCTTTTCAATTTCGGGAAATACGGCATGAATTTTCAACAATTCTTTCCAAATGTCTTCCTTTTCCTCTTCGAAAAGTTTTCGTTTGGATGGGTTCATAATATTTAAGATTTAATGATAAATAATGTAACGATAAAAACAATGAAGTATGCCACAAAAATCAATTTTTTCATATCATCATCTTCGTTCTGCTCTTTCTATCTATTCACACCAATTACATGAAAAATGGAAAGAAGAAATAGTCAATACTCTTTCTTCTATTTTGATTGGACATTGTGAAAAAGAAATTGGATACATTTGTGAAATTATAATTCCCAGTGTCCAAATTCTTTCTCAATCCATCATTGAAGAAGGAATGACACGATTTCTTTTCAAATTTCAAGTCAAGGCACTCTTACCTTTTTCTGGATGTCGTCTTGAAGCGACCATTGACATGGTTACCTCCTACGGTCTTTTTCTTGTGTACCATGAATATCTTCGAATTATGATTCCCTTGCATCTTCTTGAACCCCATTACACGTTTCGAAAATTATTTTCTTCCAATGTATTTTTCCACTCTGCTGGAAAACAATGTTTTCAAGTTCATGATAAAATTAATATCGAAATTGTTGAATGTAGATTTGAAGAAGATCACTTTTACTGTATCGCCAATTATGTTGAATCCTCTTGAAACATAATTGATTTTATTTAAGAAGGAACATGGTTTAATTTTAAATAAAATTGGGAATAATTTTGAATAAAATTGGGAATAATTTTAAATAAAGAGGAACAATATGTATTTGTATTTATCCGATTATTCCTCGTATGTTTCCGTCACGTATTCTTTTGTAAAACGATGGATTCGAAATCAACAATGGAAATGGATTCAATATATTTTGAAATGTCCCCTTGTTTCACCGTTTCCATTGATTGAAGAGGATCATAAAAAAATCATATTCCATTATCTTTATTTAGACCAAAAGTTTTCCATTCAGATACGAAAATCCCGTGGACCGAAGCCATTGACAGTCATTCTTGTTGAAGATGATAAATCTGGAAACGATGTAACCTCTTGTCTTCTTCCCTATATGGGTACAGGTTATAATTTTCATCATCTTCGTTATACGCCATCTGATTTAGGTTACAATACTCTTTTATTCCATACTATGAACAGACAAGGAGAAATACAAACCCATACATTTTCCATGAATGAAGTCATTGATTTACAAGGTATACATACATAATAGAGAATAAAAATAGGGATTGATTCTCAATAAAAAAATATATTATATATATATATAATATATATATATTAATTATAGCTCTTTATAACGAATTAAGGGTCTATTATACAAACAAAGTAGATAATAATTGTGTATATAATTATTGTATATATAACAACTGTATATATAATAATTGTAGACATGGTGGTCAATTTGTATCATTTTCAAAGTAGTTATGAAAATGTGCGTCGTTTGCTCTTGTCTAAAAAGACGACATTTCATTTTATTTTTTCTCATCCTTTCAATTCAGACCATATGGTGCTCACGTGTGATACATTGAAAGAATATGAAAAATATCAATCCGTTATGAGTTATTGGGCCTTATTAGCATTATGTGAAAATAAAACATCCATGACTCTTTCCAAATAAACAAATCCCATTAATCCTCGTATACCCTCGTTTCGTCCATCAATATTATTTTGAATCACGAGGACATGAGGTTGAAAAGGTTTAGAAGATGGCATCGTAATTGGTGTAAAGTGTTTTGCGGGAAGGGGTGTATGATATGTGACGCAAGAAGGAGAAGGAGAAGCAGAAGGAGATAATACTGACGGGGAAAGAAGTCGTAATAATTTGTGTGAATCGTGAAAGGATGGGTGTAAATGGGAGATGGTAATCATATGAACATGAAAATGTTCCGACGAGCATCCATATTGATAAATATGCCAATACTTTTTCCAAAGACTATTGATGGCGATATTATAGGTGGATCGGGTACGTGAAGATAAAGTGGTTTCATAATAGTCGGGTAGATTTTTCTTAAAAAAAAGTTCCAATTCTTTTCTCCATGATTTCCGAAAGGGGGAAGGAACATGTTGACTGATATAATGAGAGTTGGAAAAACTCTTTTCTGTTCGAAATAGACCATTTCGAATGACATTATTTAATAATGAATTATTCCATCGAATCATATCATTAAAACTATATTGTTCTGATGACTCTGTAGAAGGTGGAGTAAAGAAAGAAGTAATAGGACTATGTTCACGACTTTCAATAGGTCGTCCTTGTTTATCGAAAAATACATCATAGTGGTATTGTTGTAAGAGCATCATATCATCATTCAAATATATGTAATGTTCGGACAAGTTTGGAATATAATGAATAAACGATTCAATCACGATTGAATTAAATGTCGGTAAATAACGATAAGGAATAATAAAAGAGTGGGGTATATAGGTTATTTTATTGCGAATTTTTTTACTTAATTTTTTATTCCAATCAGGGGAAAAGACTTTATCTGGTAATTCATGTCCATCATGAACAATAATATAAATACGATTAAAATCATGAAGATAGGTCTGAACAGAACATAAAGAATAAAGCAATTCTTTTCTCGTCATAAATTGTCCCCATGTAGGGACTTGTTGATTTTTTTGTGATTGTTGATATTCAGATTGGAATTTGGGGTCTTCACCATTTACCCATGTATAAACAATATCATAGGTGGAGGGGTGTCGTCGAGGAGTTTTTGTAAAAAATAGTGATTCCAGAATAGGGAATGTTTCCATGGTTTTTCTTCTTGATAGGCTAATGCATAGGACGAAAACCAATAAAAGAAACAAAAGGATAAAAATGGTTATTCTTGTTGTCATAGTTTGCATATTAGGCGTCATATTCGGCGTCATATTCGGCGTCATATTCGGCGTCATATTCGGCGTCATAGTAAACATGGGAAGAGAATTATTACGAACCATTTGACTTTTTTATTCTATAATTCTATAATTAATGACTATAATAATTGTGTAACAAATAGTTTATTTTCTACAATAAATAAAATTCTTTATAAAATTCTTTTCATTCCATCAATAAAAGAATTAAAATTATTAGTTAGTATTACTTTTATTTATTCTCTCTCTGTATCATGTCCATTCTAGATTCTGCAGAATCGAATCAGCGTCAGATTCAACAATGGATTCAACAAAAAACGAATCCTCCTTCTCGTTCCACGGATACTGTTTTTATTACACCGGCATCCTATTTAACTCATATTGCCACGGATCTAAATGAATTTCCCTATCCTCGATATTTTAGAGGACGTGCTCTTTCCGATGTTCCTTACATTTTTGATCGTGAAGCCGGATTCCAAAACATTCTCCAAATTCGAGATCCACTCACCGTTTCTCCGATTGCAAATCTGGCCACAACCGATTTATACTGTTTCCAACCACCATGCGGCACTATTTTCCCTTGTCAGGCAAATCCCAATAACCGTATGAATTCACGAGACGTCATTATCTCACCCTAATCTGTTTCCTCCAAAAAATCAATCATTTCTAATAATGAATGAAATCTATTTTCTTCCTCCTCTTCTTCTTCTCTCGATATTAATGGAGAAGAAGAAGCAGACGCAGAAGAAGAGGAAGAGGACATGGTGATCATTGGTATGGGTCGTAAAAGACGGGGCGATCGGTTCGTATCGTTTGAAAACGAACATTGAAAAATATGATGAAGAAAATTTTTCATAGGAATATATTCTTTACACATTGTACACTGTGTTTTACGATGGATATTTAACATATGAAATGTCATCTCACTCTTTGGAAAATAAGAGGAACATTCCTCACAATATACATAATGGGGACAAATTTGTTGATGAATTTTCCAATCACATCGTCGGACAATCGCATCACATTCACACAGTGTATGAAAATTGGGACACATGGTTTGAAGATGATGAAATAAATCTTTTCTTGAGACGGATTGACCACCCTTTTGTGGACACCATGGACATTCCCATTCCGAGACCGTTTGTAAATGATCATGGTCTCTCATCCATAAATGATCAATATTATACGCATTATTACGTGTCAATTCCGCCAATCGACATTCCGTCGGACATAATAAACATCGTTTTCTTTCAGACCGATTCGAAACTGTTTTGGTTAATTCTAAATAAATCTCACCACAGGATAAACAAACACGTGTATAGGCACTACATGGTGTCTGCAATCCACAGGAATGGAAAGGTGCCTTGTACCCATGACAAGGAAAACATAAAAAATAAATAGGTATATTCACCTCGTCTAAACATATTAAACATTTCATTATATTGTCTTCCATTTTTTTCTCTTACTACCAATACTCAATATAAAATGTAAATTCACAAAATTTACATTTTGATAGGTTTGCACAAGGTGGGGTTCGAACCCACGCATCAATCAAGATATAGGATCTTAAGACCTACGCCTTAAACCACTCGGCCACTTGTGCGTTTTATGCATTTTATGCATTTTATGCGTTTTATGCATTTTATGCATTTTATACCTACTTTATTTTTTTACCATTCTTATGAATCAATTTTTGTAAATTTTTGATGATATCAAAATTTCCATTTTATTTTTTCAAACAATGAAAATCGTTCTTTTTTAATCTGTTCTGTTTGTGTACCTTGGTCTTTCCACTCTTTCTTTTCAATCATTGTTACCCCCATCTTTACCCTTACCAGTGAAATTAAATTCGACCACCACTCTTCCACACCAACCCAAAAGTCTTGCCATTCTTTCCACATTTCTTTTATTTATTGATCTCCCCTTTTTATATTAATTTTTATATTCATTTCACAATACAATGTTGTTTTCAATAGTGGCATTCCAAATCATTTGTGCCAACATTTTATAACCTTCGTCTGTTGGGTGAACATGGTCACTCCCAATCATCTCTGGTACTTTGACGCCAATGTTTGTCGTTTCATTATAAACAGGATTCACAAAATAACAGTGATTCGATGGTTGACATACCCTTGATAAATCCTGATTACCAGTTTCCACGGCTTTTTCTAATCCTTCCAATTTATAAAATCCCAAATAAATAATATCCTGTACACCCTTTTTTCTGGCATCGTCAATTATCGAACGTGCAATGGATTCACTATTCCGCATGACCTCTTCGCATCGATCATTGAATTTCAAACAATCCTCTTTATGACTCATGACATCATTCCCTCCCCCATCCATCACCAACGTCGTAATGTTGGGAGAAAAGGAAAGACTATCAAACTGTTCTCGGATACTCTTAATCCAACCCTTCTCTAATGATGCACCCACCAATGCATAATTTTCAATGGAATGTCCCGACCATGTTTCTAACCACTTGGACAATGGACTTGGGTTTCCTCGAAAAAAAGGGAAACCACTTCGATACATGGAATCTCCAATAATCACCGATCTTGTTTCGACCGCTGCACTGGATCCCAATAGAAAAACCGTAGTAAGAATGAATTGCAAATATTTCATTTTCTTTCTTTTCTTTCTTTTCTTTCTTTCTATATACACTATCATTCCTTTAAGTTTTTAATTTCAAGTCATAATGGGGGAGAGGGGGAGAGGCCTTTATAATACAGGATTGTTAAAACTTACCGCTCCTGTGGGAACTCCTGTCATTGCCGATGGTGGACCTACTGCGGTGGGTGGACCTGTGGTGGAGGGACTTATTGACAAAAGTGAAGGATAGTTCCCTGTTGGTGGTTGGTTCACCATATTTGGTGGAGGTCGTGGTGTTGATGGATAACCACCAAAAAAACTCGGCATACTTGGCATCATACTTGACATACTCGGCATACTCGGCATACTTGGAAAAAAAGAAGGGAAATAAGAGGATGGAGGTTGCGGATTGGGACCATTGGAAGCGAATGATGGAGAAGAAGATCTTGGTTGTATTACTTTTTGGGGTTTTGGTTTCTTTTTGGTTAAAAAATACCACAGGACACCTATGACCACCATAAAAATAATGCCTCCAATTAGGGATTGTAACATGGCACCGGAAATGGCACTCAGGGCCCCCTTATTGGCTTGTGTTTGTGTTTGTTCCATCGAAGCCACCGTTTGTTGTACGGTTGTATTACCCACGACCTCGGCAATGGCATTGTAGGCGAAATTCTGAGCCACCAAATCAAAAACATTGTCATTCGTAATTGAAATGGATGAATCTGTGATATTTCCAACTTCGATATCGATTTTTTGGTCACCTTGAATATTCAAGGCCGTGTTGGCAACATTTGACAAAACATCTGTATTCGATGCCACACTCTGAATATCATTACATATTTGTGCAGACTGTTTTTGTGAGGTGGGGTCCGAAAATGCTTCATTACTTGTTGCCTGTGCCTGGGAAACTGTATCCTGTATTCCTTGTGTAATCGTATTTGCAATTTCCTTTTGGGTCTCTTGTTGGGATAAATTCACAAAATTGGTTTTCAACGAACTTTTATTCGAAAGAGTAATATTCGAACCCGTAATATCACCTGCCTTGAATGAGATTTCTTGAATATTGGATGCCGTCGCCGAAAGAGACGCACTACTTTGATTTAAACTACAAGAAAGTTGAGAGGTTACCTGATTCATCATATTGGATACCACATTTATCGATTCGCAACCTACGGCACTTTGTTCGGAATAGGCAGCGGCTGCACATCCACCAATATATACTGAACATCCTCCGACTGCACCGGAAGACTTTTGATACGAGCATGACTTGATATCCATAGAATCTAAGGCATTTGCAATCGATTTTGAACTCGTTTCAGCAAGGGTTCCCGCATCTTGGTAAGTAGGGGTACAGTTACTCATGGACGATGCCGCTGTGTTTTGTACATCTTCGCTGGTCGTGGACATAATGATAGATGATTACAAATTTTGAATTATTTTCTTTTTCTTAATTCCAATAGAAAATATTGAAATAAAAAAAAAATTTTTTATGTTGGGTATAGGTATAGAAATAGAAACGTCATTTCTCTATATCCAATAATAATGTCGACTTACAACATCTCCACCTCTACTGTGCTCCCCTGGAACCAGAACTACATTTGCAGTGGCAACAGCCTCACTGCGACGGCCCAAAATTCCATCGCCAAAGGTGCGAGTGGATTATACGGTCAAAGACTCTACCAACTCTCCACCGTCAACGTTCTCGTCCCCACCTCGTCCCAGGTGAACGGTACTCAAACTCTTTCCACCACCACTCCTCTTACCATGGTGGATCAACTCGAACCCGCCGTCATTCCTCAAAATATGCTCATCACCAGTGCCATTTACTACTATGGTCCTAGTGCGGCACTTTCTGAACCCATCGCCTTCAAACGTTTCCTTACCCAGTTTGGTCTTTCCGGTGGTCTGATCAACCCTGGTATTGCGGGAACCGTAACTGCCCCCAATTACATGTACCTCGCTATCCAAATCACCGATCCCAGCACCTGCTCCACCCCGACCCTTGTCCCGGTGACCCCCACCACGGGAGATTACTGGTGGGCTTCCCAAACGGCCGTTTCCACCGCCGAATTCGTCTCCGTCTCTGTCGGTGATACCGCCAACATGACCATTGTTGACACTGCCACCATCTACCCCACCGCCACTATCTACTCCTTCCCCTTCAGCATCAACACCTCCAATAACTCCAACTCCTCCAACAACCCCTACAACTGGGTCCTCGTCACCATCCCCTACACCCTTGCGGATGCCGCCATCCCCACGACTCTTATCGCCTTTAACATTGACCTTACCACCCTCAGCCCCACCCTCACCACCGCCCCCTTTTAAATTATTGTATAATATATTTTAGTTTAGTTTGATCATGAAAGAATCATGAAAGAAGTTTCATAATAAAAATTCATATTCCTTTGGAAGAAGTGTATTATTTTTATTATCTTTCTAGTTTATATAGATTTAAATTTTATTCTCAAAGAATGTCATGTATACCACATAATATATCTCCTATAGACGATAATAAAAAGGAGGATCATGCAAAGGAGGGTAATACCCAAAGAGAAACAAGTCAAATTGTTATTAAAGATCATGGTGAACTCGGATTTTTTGGATACCAGTTTTATCGATTGTCGGCACTTCATATCTTTATTCCTTCTTCGTTGCATTTATCCTCCTTACATTCTAAAAACCAATTAGAATGTTCTTTGGAACATCCCATCGTGGTGACGTCGTCGAATGATATGATGCACATCTCCAATTCTGTCTACTATTATGGGACATCTTCCACTCATACGATACCCTATTTTTTCAAAACATTCCTATCGATTTTCACCGTCTCTGGTGGACAATTACAACAATCCAAAGGGTCCATCTTTCTGGCTGTTAAAGTGACGGATCCGAGTGAAAGTCATAATCCAACCCTTCTTCCTCCCAATCCCCTCGCCTCTCAGGATTATAATTGGTATAGTTCTGTCACATCCAACATTCCCATTCCATGGTGTCACATTTCCACTCCACACACTACTCTCATTTCGTACGAGTCTCCTCGTCTTTCCACCTATGGATTTTCAAATTTATCTCACCACGGTAAATTTTATCATGATCCTTTCCACTATCTCCTCATCGAAATACCCTATACTGCAATAAATTCTAAAACAAATTCTACCCTACCTGATACCACAATACAACTCACCACACTCACACCTTTCTCCAATCTTTAGATGTAGAAAAAATTAAAGATTAAAAATGTCGTTCATATCTTTACTATTCATTCATATTCATTAATATTCATTTATATTCATTTATGTCCATTGAAACGTATCCAAGTAGTACATCATGACTTCTTTCTGTAATTCCAATTCTTTTTTTTGTTCTAGAAATGGTTTCACATATGTTTTAGCGTTCAATACCATTTGTTCACACTTGGAAGGATGACGTTCCGCCCAATGATATTTTTCCACCAAATCCGAGAAATCATCGTTAATCGGAAGAAAGTGGACATAGGGAACCAGTCGACTTTCCAAAAACCAACTCTCCATTTGAGGAATCGGTGCCATCACCAAACTATTCGACGCCATAATCCATTTCAAATTCGTGGCGACATCATTTCCTTCGACGGATAATATGTACTTGTATTGTAATTGGTCTCCTAACGAAACATTCGGTTTTGAATATTTTTGTAAATTTTGTAAATTTAAATTCTTTGAATTTCCCGAATCTTTCAAAAAATGTTTGGGAAGGGTAAGACCGATATCCAGAAACGTAAACGGGGAATGAGTGTACGTTTTCACCAAAGTTTCTCTCGATACAGTACGATAAGGAATGTTATTTCCAAAGCCGTAGCCAGTGGCATTTCCTCGCCATAATACAACGGCCTTTTTGCGAGAAAAGGGAACGTCGTTCACAATGAAAGGATGCGTCATCCATCCAAAATGTCGAATGGAATTCAATTTGAGTAGGATGGACCCTCCCGTCACCATTAAATCCGTATTCACATCATCCTCCTTTTTGTGGGAAGGCGACACCAATGTTAACAAAAAAGGTTGAGAAAGAATCGTACGGGTTTTGACGAGAATAGGAAATCCGAAACGTTCGACACGGTCGTGAGGAAACCATACAATTTTTCTTTCTTCGGTTTGGTAGGAAGGAGAAAGTTGGGACCACACATGGTACAAATCTCGATAATAATTCATGTTCGGTGGGGGAGAATTCGTGTAAATTGGAGACGAAAGAATAGATTGTAGACGAGGAAATGTTAGAACATAAGAATTCATTGTTCCGTTCCCGGTCCTCTTTGCTCCCGCCCCCACATGTAGATGTTGAAATTCATGAGGATGCTTTTCGACGAGCATTTGAATGGGAAATCTCCGCTGCGGGAACGATGGATATTCAACAAGTCGCAAAAAACGTTCATTTTGTATATAAACATTATAACCATGACAACTATTATTACAACCATGATAACCATTATCATAACCATTATCATAACCATTATCATAACCATTATCATAACCATTATCATAACCATTATCATAACCATTACGATGACCATCATGATGTCCATTATCATAACCATTATTATAATCATTATAATTAGGATAAACCGTTTGGATAGTAATGATGATGATAACGATGAAAAGAATAGAAATATTTAAGATATTTAAGATATATGGTAATGAAGATAATGGTGATAATGGTGATGGTAATTGTGATGGTAATGGTGATGGTAATGGTGATAGTGATAATTGTAACGATTCCTTCTTAATGAAACTTTTTGACTTTTTCATCCTCTTATTTATTTTTTGGTTTTTTTTTATCGTTTTCTTTTTTTTAAAATTTTTGGTTCGATGTATAGAAAAAGAATAAAAAAAGAATAGAAAAAGAATAAGACAATAACATAATAATATATATGATATATATATTATACTCCATATTATAATCCATATTATATTTCATATTATATTCCATACCTTGAAAGACTGTAAACCATTCGAGTAAAAGGACAAAGTAGGGCAATAGGCAAAAGTACTCGTCATAAAAAAAAACTTGGAAAATAGAAAAAATAAAAAATACTTGTTTACGTTTATCTGGCCTTAATCTTTTGTTTTAGGTTATTCTTTAACACATGTATTTGCTTTCCAAAAGTTATCTTTTGCTTTATAACCTGTATTACATATACAATAATGGATATATTGCGGTTCGCTATTATTTACTCTTTTCGTTGTAGTATCTTGGGCGGCAGTAACTTGGTGATATGAATTGGCAGGACAGGCACAAGGATTTTCTCTCGTATTCGTAGTATCTGCTCTAAATAGACAAGTAGATTTTCCCATATTTAATAAATATATATAGAAAAATTGCTTCTTATATATAGAAAAGAAAAAAAAAAGAAAAAGAAAAAAAAATGTTATTTGTTATTCTTCTATATCCAAAATATCGGTGTTTCGAATAATACCGAATAATGATATTGCTGTTTCTCAATATAATATGAAAAGGTTGTTGTTATTGTTTATGTTTGTTATTGTTTGTTATTGTTAACAATATTCTAACCAGAATGACCAATCGACAAATTTGCCATGATTTTTCTGGGATGATGGTTAGTAAAGATTAGTAAAGATGGAAAAGAACGTATTTTATCCATATGAAATATCATGAAATATCTTATCTTATCAAATAGGAGGTGGGGTGGATATGGAATATCGAGGTGGAAGTAATCATAATCAAGTTCTTAAAAAAGAAAAACAATAATTTTACATAATTTTAAATAATTTTAGAAATGGAAAGAAGTAAAAGATTCTTCGTTGTCATTCTTCGATTTGTTTGGGTATATTATTAAAATTATTAAAATAATTAAAATAAAGAGGCTACAATATCTTCGAGTTTTTTATAGGAATCCTGATTGTAGGCATAGGTACTGACATCATCACCAGAAAGATCTACCTTCATTGCTCGACCACAAAAATAATCGATATAACCATGTTCCACCACCCTCTTTGCTTCTTGTTCATTAAATACTGGTCCTGATCCTCCACCGAAAAAAGCAGCCACCCTTTGATGTTTCCACATTTCTCGAAGAAGCGTAATCTTGCACAGCCCCTTGATTGATACCTTGTTGGACATTATTTTTCTTCTTGTTTCTTCTTGTTTCTTCTTTAGGAGAGAAAGAATCAAAGGTTATTTCAATTATAGTTATTTCAATTATTACAGTTATTTATTTTACAAGAATAAATAATTATAGTTACCTACATTGCGACAAGAATATAATTATATTTTTTTCATCAATCAATCATCATCATTTTTATTTTTCGAATTACGATGGAATAGGTACTCTTAAAATTGGATTGGGGGAATAAGGAATCGGACCCTCCTTCTTTTTCATAGAATAAAGAGTATGTGTTTTATCTTCAAAATAGGTGGATTGGGGATGAGGACCACGACCGTAATCAATATACCAATCATCATCCACAACAAGAAAACCTTCACGGGAACGTCGACAAGACACCATTTTGTAATCAATGGAAAATAAATCAAACGAGGGGCTTTGTTCAAATAAGAAATCGGGGTTTAACTTTTCAGTGAACCAGTAATCTCTTACGACATTTCTTGCCAACCAAACGGACACTTGACATTGCAACAATCCTGCTAAAAATTCTTCCGGGGGAAGAAAAATAGTTCTTGGGGTAGGATCGGTCACAAATAAATGTTGCAAATTAGCAATTCCTAATAACGTCCACCAATTTCTATGATATTCATGTAAATATCGTACGACTCCTGTTTGGGCAATCACTTGAGGGTTGCGTTGGGGGGCAAAAGAGGGTGGAAGTACTTTTCCTGTTTTGTCTTGAAAATAGGCTCTCAATTTTTCATTCACATAAGAGTCATCAAAATATTGAAAAGTCCCATATAATGATGTCATCTTTGCGAATAGTTAGATAAAGAGGATGAAAGTTTTTTATAATAAATTCTTTTTTATTTTTATTACAAATAAGAAATAATAATTAAAATGAAAAGGGAAATGAAAAATATGGAAAATAAATGCCCAACTTGTCCGACCGTACCTATTTTTCCTCTTCAACCTTCCCTATCGAAACGAAATCTTGCAGAAATTATTGGAGAAAGTATTCTTCTTGCAAGTATCCAAGCGTCTATTGGTTCGGTGGAAATGTCTTCCAAATTTTCAGTCGTTAATTTTTCCAAAGATCAACGAACTCTTCAAGCCGCTGCGGATGCTCTTACTGGATACATGATTATTGGTTTGGTTTGGATGTTCGGAGCCATGTTGATTTTATATGCACAACATGGATGGTATGGGTTGATTGCCGCATTTATTTCTAATAGTGTCATGATCGGCTGGATCTTCTTCTCCTATCTTCACTCTTTCCGCATGGCCGTCAAACGAGAATCATTGAAATTTCCTAATCTTTGGGGCATGGCGTACGCCTAATTCAATAATTTATTGAAATTGTAATTATTATATTGTACTATAATAATAAACGATTAAGAACGTATATTCGATTCATTTCTAATCATTTTACATTATTTCAAATTATTTCAAAATATTTCAAAATATGTCCTTTTATTGTCCAATCCAAGTAATTGAAACATACAGAGGAGGTGGAGGAGGGGGAAGAGGTGGATATGGTGGTGGGGGTAGAGGTGGGTATGGAGGTGGTGGAAGAGGCGGATATGGTGGTGGGGGTAGAGGTGGATATGGTGGTGGAAGAGGCGGATATGGTGGGTATGGAGGTGGATATGGGGGCGGGGGTAGAGGTGGAAATAGGATACCTTTGGGTCATTATGGGAGACATCGGAATTATCAACTTTATCCAACCTATTATTTGCCTGTCAATTATGGAAACTATGGAAACTATGGTAATTTTTATGACACGGATTATACAACCCAGGCCTGTCTTTGTCAAGATGATTTACTTTTAAATAATACATCCATGAAGATTTCATGTCCTGTTACCGATCAATGTGGTGTTTGGTATCCCGCATCGTCATGTAACAGTTGTAATCCAACTATACCCTCCCGATAATAGGTATCAATTATCATAAAGATAATACTATAATAATATATAGAGAGAATTATATAAATTGTGGAAAATTTATATAGAGAGATGAAACATGGTTGGGAAATATAATATTAATTTTTATTCAATGTACATGGGTTCGTAATGTACTCCATTGTAAGAGATATGAATGGTGTGTTGGTAGTTGTTTTTCGATGGTAAAAACTCTATCGGTTGATTGGAAGAGTGTTTAGAACGACTGTCAACATGATGAACAATGACACGAGTATCAAATAATTCACAAAAAGAATTAATTTCAATTCCTCCCCCCCATGTAGACGGTCGTCTCATCGATTGAACGTAATCCTTCAAATGTTTAGTGGAAGAGGACATGGAGGAAAGAGGAATACTTGCTGGGTTTTGTTGAAGGATCACGAGCCAATTTGAAAATTTATCCTCCATCATTACCGGATCACTTTCTAAATAATTACAAATCATTTGTCGTAATTCTTCCGTCCCTAAATTATAAACATGATGACTTAGTGAACGAAACAAACAACTCATCTTGACTCTTTTTTTATTCTTACACTGTAAAAAAAATTATAAAACACATATTTCATCTTCCATGAATCCACCGGTGGAAACATCATCCTCTTCTTCACTATCTCCATCACTATCAGAATCATCATCACTTCGACTTATATCCTCATTATCATTTCTTCCCTCTAAACTCCCGAGTTCTTCTTCCACTCCTTCATTCTCTTCTTCCTCCTTTTGTTCCTCATCCTCTTCTGTCAATCGTGATTCCACAAGATCGTCATTCTCTTCATCCTCTAAATCCATCTTTTCCAAAAAGGCATCGACGACTTCTTCCTCCTCCAAAGAATTGTCAATGACAAATACCGATTTACGAGGAAGTCGTTCCTTTTGTTTTTTAGTGGTCATCGGTCGAAGTGTAATAAACTCTCCCTCGATATTTTTATTCTCTGATACATGTAAAATTGGTAACCGATGCGTCTTAAACTCCTTATCATAAAATTCATTCAATTTTAAACGACATGGATGAATAATCGGAGGTAATCCTTCTTTTAAAATATCTTCCTTTTCCTCTTTCTTCTCTTTATTTTCTAGGGATTGATTCTCAATCTGTATGGATGAATTGAATTTTTCCTTTTCCCCTGTGGGTAAATCTTTCCATAATCGACCAATTTCTTTCGAACAGTCTCCAAAACTTCGACCAGGACTTTTCAATAATAACTCTTGATAATGTTTTCGAAAAAATAATTGGTATCCCGTCTTTTTTTTCACGACTTTTATTGGTTTCACAGTTTCTGTCATTCGTTTCCGTGATTTATTTTTCTATTTTTTTCAACTTTTTTTCATTTTTCAATATTCATTACTTATTTTTTTTGTTTTTGTTTTAATATCTGCTGTTTGACCTCTTTTTCCAATCGTTTATACATCTCCTGAAGTGGTTCATGTTCATCTTTAACTAATTCATCACCACTCTTTCTTCGTCGGGTACCACGTGTCCCATATCCATGTGTAGGAGGCATAGACATCGTCGCCGGAGGCATAGACATCGTCGCTGAAGGCATAGACATCGTCGCTGAAGGCATAGACATCGTCGCTGAAGGCATAGGAGTAGGTGGTGGTAATAATACGTCTCTTATATCAAAAGGGGAGGCCTCCCCTCCTCCACCCATAAAAAATTGATGATGTAATTGTAAAGGGGGTGGTAAAAGAACTTGTTGACGATGGAGAAAAGGAAATTCAACTTTTAATTTTTCAATTTTTGTACGCAGGGCGCGTTTTGTTTGCTCAAGTTGTTGAGTCGAAGAAATCACAGAGAGACTTAATAAATATCGTTCAGCCTTTTTCAATACCTGGCGAACTATCTGTTTTTTTTGTTTTTGTTGTTGTTGATCTGTCACTTCTTTTTGGTCTTTTTTATCCTTTACTAATTGTTGCAATGATTGTATTATTTCTTTGGCTTCCCGTGAATCCCATAATAATTGTTGTTGTTTTTGACCCGTTTTCCTCTTTTGATGTGTTGCAGTAGAATCCATATTTTTCTTTTTTATTATTCAGGAAAAAAAGAAAATAATTAATTGTTCACCAAACAGGAATAGCCATCTTTTTTTTCCACATATAAACTCTTATGCACATAATCTCGTACTACTGGAATATGAGAAATCACAAAAATATGAGAAAACATGGATTGTAAAAAATCCAAAAATACGGGTAAATTTTCCATATGTTCCTTATCCAATACGGAGATTCCTTCGTCAATCATAAATAATGGAGGTTTTGGTTCATAGGATAACTGATGAATTACCATCTTACATCCCACATCCAACATAAATCCTTCCATCCCACCGAAAAATCGAGAAGAGATTGTTCCATCACTCTTACTGACATAAAAATCGATATCTTGATTTTCCATCACCACATGAATACTAGACCCCGCTAAAAAGGGTGTCAATAATCGATTCCATTCCTTTTCGAATCGAGGTAATACCCGACTCAATAAAAATAACGGAAGCCCATTTCGTGACAATAATGGAACAAGTTGATTGGTATTTTCCAATTCGGTTTCAATTTCACTCAATCGTTGTTTCCATGTCTGAAATTTTTCCTGTTGTTCTTCCTTCTTCTCCACTATATAATGTGCTTCATAAAAGGATTTTTGAAGTGCATCTCTTTCCTCTCGAAGAAGTTTCACCTTAAACAAGAGTTCATTCCGCTGATATTCCCGTTCTTCTATTTTTTTCCACAACACAATGGAATAAAGCACATCATACCACTCTTGTTCCAATTTCCACCGTTTCAACTCTTTTTCCTTGGCAGTGATACGTTTTCGGTACGATCCTATTTCTCTTTGATACATTTCCATCTTTTTCTCATATTCCTTCCATTCCCACCAATATTGTTCCATCTGTACGAGTATATCATTTGTTTCCACTCGTTTCAATGAATGATTTAGTTCCTTCCAATGTTCGATATTGTAAAAAGTTTCTTCTTCAATATCTCGTAGACGTTGATTGATTTTTCCATTGACTTCTACAATGGCCAACTCTTCTAAAACACGTCCTCTCTCCTTTTCTTTCTCACAAGTCCTTTTCCACTCTTTCGTCTTTTCGTCCAATTGTTGACTCGTCTCGTTCCACCATCGATCATTACACAACATTCCATTTTTTATCTCTTTCAACTCGCCACAAGTTATATCGTCACAAGTTATCTCGTCACACGTAATCTCATATTTGCTCATTTCTTGATAAATATTGGTTATGTCCCGTACACAGTCCTTCTTTTTTTGTTCCACTACCGATTTTTCTGTTTCTACTCGATTTATTTCCTCTTCAATTTCTTCCAAACGTTTATGAACCGGATTATTCATACATATCTCACAATTTTTATTGAACCTTGTCTTTACTAATCGATCTTTTTCCTTTTCCAAATTCTTCATTGTCCAACCATCATTCTCCAATTGTTGAGACAATTCATGATACGTCTTCCATAAAAGTTTCCATCTCGGATACATGGTAACTTCCTTCTCCTTCCAAATTATCCACCAACTCTCCATTCTCTCTCCTTGCTCTTGTAATTTCGGAAAAATATTCGTGAGATAATGATCCGATTCTTTTCGATAGTCGGAGATTTGTTGAACGGACCAGTTTTTATAGAGGCTCGTCGAGGAAAGATATCGAATTCCACTTTTCATTTCCATGAATCGTTCCATTTTTAATTGGTCGAATTCTTTCTTCTCTCTATCCCACTGATGAAATTCTTCCCACATCATTCGAGATCGATTCGCTTCACAAACAAAGAGGGTATGAGCAGATGTATTGTCTTTATTCTCCGTATTGGGTAACCATTCCTTATGATGACATCCATTACCCACCCGTTTCATCATTTCAGGGACGGTGGGGAAAAGAGGTAGAGGGGGTTGACCAATCTTCAACTCTAAAAGTTTTTCTTGTTCTTGTTCTATTTTCAATTCATATTCATTATGCATTGTTTCTTGACGTTGTCGAAGATCATTTTCTTTTCCCTTGATATTAATAATCAATTCTGATACATCCATTTCCATCTCTTCCGTGGCAATACGTTTCAACTCGTTGTGACGTTTTTGAAATTTTGTCTGATGTTGAAGAATAATGTCCATCGCATAACTTCCACTTCCTGTTAACATTGCCATCTCCTTCTCCGTCGTTTCCAATTGTTGATTGATTTCTTCTATATTTTTTCTCAACACTTCCTTTTTCTCCTTCCACACTCGATACTCCTCCTCCTCCTTGGCGATATTATACTTTGGCCAATCGGGGTGTTTTCCCATTTCATTCTTGATGACCGTTAATTCTTTACTCTTGTCATGATACTCTTCTCGCATCGACTCGTACATATTCAAATGCAAATGATGAAACAAATATTCCTTTCTATCCTTTTGGGTCATTTCTCGAAAGCCCGTCCGATACTGTTGAGATTGGATACATAAATTCAGAAAATGTTCATAACTTCCCAAATGCATTTCTACCCATTTGTCCATCTTCTTACGATCTTCCAACGTAATCCTCACCCCATTTTCACCATTTTCCCCTTTCTTTTGATTTTTGGGGAATTTCCATATTTCTTGTACGGTTTTTACTTTATCATTCGCCGTTCGTGAAAACTTTTTATGAATCATGATTCTTTCGGAATCCACCTCTAACCATATTTTACCTTCCGCTTTTTTTTCAAGTCGATGAATCACATCGAGAGGCACTGAATTCCCATGTGAAAATCGAGTAATTCGGGAATAAAGAAGCAAGGTTAAAATATCGATAATCGTGGACTTTCCAAATGAATTTTTTCCAAATATTCCGACCACTGTTGGTGGTGACCACATTTCTAAATCCAAAAGAAAATCACCATACCCAAACAAATGTTTCCCCTCCACTTTTAAAATCTTCCACGAATCCACACGACCCGTCTCCTTCAAAGACCGTAACGGCAATGTTAACACCTCTCTAATTTTATCCGAATAATTCACAGACTGACTGTTTAAAAATTCATCCACATCCTTCGGTGTCCATACCATCCCCTCCATCCCCCCCATTCCATTCGATTTTTTTGAATCCAATAAATCAAAACATAAACCACCCTTTGATTTATTTACATAATGACGTTTCAAAGAGGTAAAGGTATGGGTTTTCATGGTCGCTTTCTCTAACCAATATTCAGCCTTTTCAAACGATTCCTTTTCTGTTCCATACAATGTGACTCGTGCCCATTTCGGTACATTTTCCCAAAATTCAGACATCTCCTCCTCTCCATTATCTTTCCATACTCTTTCTCCCTCCGGATGATATAATACCAATTCCCCCTTATCCTCTCTTATATAGATGGATACATACGCCTTGTGGTTCACCACACGTTGAAACGTTGCGGATGTAGTCATTGTATCCCATACAAGATAACCATGTTCATATCCACCTTCTCCACAATTTTGAGAAATCAAGGACCCAGCATAGGCAATCCGTTTTTCCTTGTCTAGAAATTGTGGAATATGAATATCTCCCAACATGGTCATATCAAATCTACGAAATTCTTCCAATGACTTTTCTCCCTCCATTTCGAAATTGTTTTGACACTTGTATTTTCCGACACCCCCATGATACAATCCAATATTTATTCGATTTTTTTCCCACTCTCTATCTAACCCTAATACACTCGGTAATGTCTCAAATCTTACCCCGGCTCCTATTTCCATGGTCTCGACGTTATTCATACTGCCTAATAAAGACTCGACATGAAACGTAATGGGTTCATCGGAATAAAGATCAATATGATACATTCCCGTATATTTTAAATAATAAAAATGAGGAAGATGACGTTGATAGAAAATACCCGATAACGTATCCATTCGATCAGGATTATTCAATAATGCATCATGGTTTCCTGCAATAAGAAAAGTAGGAAAACGTCGACTCAAGCCACTCAAAAAATCAATCGCTAATGTAATACACTCTGCGGTTAATTCCACCTTGTTATGAAATAAATCTCCCGTAATCACAATCAATACATTGTTTTCTGTTTCTTTCCTATTCTCAATATCTCGATAGACATTTTCAAAACACTCTCGATATTCCTCATGATAGGCTTGTAATCGAATATGAATATCCGATAAATGAATAATCTTCATATTCTTTTTTACTCTTATTTATATCTATTATATTTATATCCTTTCATAATTATGTTTTTTCATAATTATGTTTTTTCATTTTTGAAAAATGAAAAAGGATCGAGAGAATAAGAATGCAATGTTTAAAATTTGCACCATGTTTAAAATTTGGGTCATGTTTACCGTTTCGTTTGTCTTTTTCCCTTTTGTTTTATTTTCCTCTCTTTCCGTGGCCATCTTTATGTCACCTCAAGAAATGTCTTTTCATTACAATCTCATCCCCGTTGAAAATCGCATTTTGAATGGAAAAACATCCATTGCCATTCTTAACGCTTTTTTCCCTCCTACTTTGGAAAAAGATTTGGATCTATTTTGTTCTTGGTATAATCTTCCATCTCCAAATATTTTCATTCATCATACTACTATTCAAGAAAGTAGTATAGAAACAAAAACAAATTGGTATCGAGAAATGAATATGGATGTTCAATGGGCTCATGCCATGTCACCGGGTATTCCCATCCATATCGTTATTTCGGGGGGTACGACTCTTTCCCATATGAACCAAGCCCTTCGATTTATTGTATCCTCTTTATCCGTCGAGGTCGTATCTATCAGTTGGGGTGTTCATTCTGCTATGAATGGAAAGGATAAAACAGATCTATCAATATTCGAAACGATCGCATCATCACCGTCAGCCCCTCTTTTTGTGGTGGCAAGTGGGGATACCCCTCAAGAGTATTGGCCAGCCTGTTCCTCTCATGTTCTTAGTGTCGGTGGTACCATCGTCATCGGTGATCATTGGATCGATAAAGGCGATCATTGGATCGATAAAGGTGATCATTGGATCGATCAAGGCGAAATTGAAATGAATTGGCCTGATAGCGGAGGTGGTACTTGTTCTATGTATCAACCGTATTCAAATCGATTGGTCCCCGATGTGGGATTTATGGCCGCCCCTGGAGTTCTTTCCTATCAAGAAGGAAAACAAGTTGGTATTGCAGGTACAAGTATTGGTGCACCAGTATGGGCTTCCTTAATTGCGTCTTCCCCCATTACCCATCATTTATTCAAATCGACGTCATTATCTAATTCTCCCTCGATTTCTACATCATTTGCATTTCTTCAATGGATCTATTCCAATCTCTCGATACCTTACTTACATTATATACAGTCTTCTAATAGATCCGATATCATAAAACATAATGTAAATATATCAAATGATCGAGAGTATAATATAAAAAGTGGCCTTGGTGTACCCTTTCATTTTTAATATTCAAATCTAGCCAATATTTATTTTATTTTTACCATCCTCAGACAGTGATAATGTGACTTTGGATGTATTCGACTTATTTATTTTAACTGAACCTTGGCACCAACTCTCACTACCACTAGGACAAACTACCCAATCCCCGTTTGATCCGAAAAATACCTTTTTAAGTCTATATTCGTCGGCAAAGATTTGATTGGAACATTTTAGACTTGGTTCAAGAGACTGGCAATATGCGTTTTTTAAAAATATTTCTTTGACCTTGCCTACGTTATTTATAGTGGAACCACTATAACAAAGTTTTAATTTATATCCATTAGGAGTAGTATATAGAGTTCCATCATCACAACTGTTAAATCCCATGCTTGAAAGAGTAAAGATTGTATTATTTAATATATAAATCTAAGAGCTCTTCTATATATATTATTACCCAATATTTTTTTTTTTCTTTAAAATTTTTCAAAATGTGTTATTTTTTCTTCAAAGGAGTCTGTCTAAACATTCGGCAGTATCAATCTCTCGGTGAGTATTCTTCAATTCAAACCACTGTGGATGGTATTCATCAAATACGTATAAATCGGAAATGGGTATTCCCGACTCGATCATGTCATATCCCTCTTTTAAAAAACAATAGGACAATATAGTGTCATCCACATTCCAACAACTCTGCTCATTTCTTTTAAATTCGTTGATTATAGAAGGAAGATCTTTGATCATCCATTGAAATTCCGTAAGATAACCAGCAGATGCTTGTATTTCTTTTCGTGTGGGAGATTGAGGATTCCTATAGACAATATTTCCCATGATTTTCTTTATGGAAGAAATATTATCATCATTATTATCATTATCATCATTATAATTATTAAGATTCCAACGATTCACCATTCGGTCTATTAAATTTTCATGATAGAGCAAATCATCATCGATAATCATTAATAAATCTTTTTGGGAGAATTTGTTTGAGAGGGATACAGGAAACATTTGCAATCCTAATAATTTTGTTGCGGGACCTTGATCAGGAGGGTGAAGAATAAGGATTTGAGGATGATGAACAATCCACGAGGCCATTTCATTCTTCCAATTTTTAAAACATCCAAATTTCTTATATTGAAGGGGGATAAGAAGAATAAGTTTATAAACATACGGGGAATCAAGAATTCTTTTACAATACTTTTCAAAGAAAGGAGAACGTGCACGTTCCGGAATCGTCGTCATGCATACCCATACTCTCTCCTTTTCTTTTTCATAGTTTTCTTCTATCAATCTACCACCATTTGGAAAAAAAAGAGTGTAGGATGGAATGAAAACCAAAGTATACAACCCATAATAAACAAACAACACACATAAAACAATCAAGATGAAAAAATAAAATGTTATTGTTCCTATAAAAATCAAAACATAAAAGACTATAACGACCATGAAAATAACGATCCATGATAAAAAATGTATAGGACTCTGAACAGTCGTCATGAACAAGTCTTCCATTCTATTTCTTTTGTTTATAACAAAAGAAAATTAATGAATTAAAGAATTCCGTTACTAAAAAATTAAATCATTATGGGAGATTCCATTACGGTGTTACCGACGGATAAAATACCGTCCACATCCACAGAAAAAGAGGCTATTATTCTATTATATGGAGATACACAACTTCCGGAGACCGCACCAGAGGTTGTCGTACCCAGTCCACTTCGAATTCTTTCACCACCCTCCTCCTCCTCCATGAAAGAATCGGATTGTTCTATTCCCAATATTCCCAATATTCCCAATAATTCCAATAATCCCCAGATTTCAGTACCATCAAATTATAACGCAACTCAACCCAATAACTCTTATAGGAGAGAAATGTCGACGATTTTCCTTCTTGTGGTCATGTTTGCGATTTGGACATTTACACCATTTACGACGTATGTACAGGAATGTATACCAATCTTTAAAAAATTATGGGTCTTGTATTGGTTTTTACAAATTCTCTTTTTTGGAGTCTATGCCTTTTTTATTATGAATTTGGATCTTGTGAAAACAAAATAAGAACTTTGATCCCACCATTTTGGTAATTTTGATAAATTGAATTAAATATTTCTATTATATATTTAATTAAACTATTTAAATAAAATGTTAAAATCGTACTTTACTAAATGTTTAACCGAAACATCCTCTTTTGAGGAAGCCTCAACGTATTGTAAAGAAATACGACAAGTCTATTGTCAACATCCCGACCGCTTTGAATTCCCCTTTATGAGATTATCTTCTTTTGAAAAAAAGAGTATTCTTTTATGTCCATTACTCTATCGTTATTATCGGGATATGAATGCCCCTGCGACTCTCTCCATCAAGGCTCGAAATTTAATTTACTGTGTCCTCATCAAAAAAGAACGAAATGATAAAGATTGGGAAAACAAAACACGTGAGTATTTGGATGCCTTTCAGTCTTTTGAAACGGAGGATCGAAAAGAATTACAAGATGAAATTTTTTCCACACGATGGGATCTAACCACCACCACTTCTTTTCTTCCCGTAGACTCCCCATTATACCCAAAGGTTCAAGAATTAATTTCTAAAATGAAACGTTGGATAGAACAGTTAGAATGGGAACAAGAGTATGAAATTTATGTTGAAAACCGTCGTATTCATGAAAATGTACGAGTGTATGAAATCATGGAAAAGGCGTTTTGGGATCAAATGGAATCCAATATATTGAATCAGGACTATAAAATGGTGGAAGATTCATGGAAAGAAATTTTCCATCTTTTGAAGGATATCCCGCATCCACAAGTGATCGATTATGAAGGTTATCTTCAAGATTTATTAGATGTGGAGATATCGAATCTTATGTCCGATACTAAAGATCCACAAGTCTGTCGTTCTAAAATATTTTCCCTCTTTCAACAAATTTTTCAATATATCAAAGAAGCCGATTCGGAAGAATTTGAAGTCGTCTATGAGGAACTAAGTAATCAATTAAAACATCAGTATGAGAATACTTGCATTTCTATTCCAAAATTTGTCGTCTATGCCTTGCAACATTCGTACACCATGATTTATCAACTCAAGGCCAAAATTAACTTTTATATAAAAGAAAAAAAAAATGGATAATAAATAAATTAGAATAAAATTTAAAGAAATATAATCATCATCATGAGTGCAGGTGGACTAAGTTATAGTGGGTTGACAACACAAGCCAAGGTGACATTACCGAGTGTGGAAAGTTGGGGTACGAATATGAATATTCTACGAAATCCGGTAACCAGTATTCAAACTCGTCGTATTGACAAGGTGGGTCAAACACAAAATATTCTATTGGAACAAGATGATTCCGGTGATCGTATTGCGGAATGTATTCAAGTCTATGCTCGTGGTGTGAATCCCATGGTCAGTGTCAGTTATGATAATGCCAGTAATAATGCCGGTGCCTTAAAATCCAACATTGCAGGTATCGGTCAATCCTCTCTTCCTTACAAGGTACAGAATGTACGACCTCCCGTGGGACGACAGGAAGATCTTTTACCGCTTTCTCGTTTGAATCGTGTATGGAATCACGCCGTAACGAATCCCGAGTTTCCTTTTTACAAAAGTGCTCGAGAATGTAATACGGCAAGTAAAAGTCTTATTCAAGAACAAGATATGATTCGTGGTAATATTCCACAACATGCCATTAATAATGCATTGCCTACGATTACGGATGATGCGATTCGTCTTTTACCGACTCATTCTGTGGTGGAAGAAATTTTACCGGTCACTGCAGAAAGTCAAAGATCACAAAGTGATCGTCATCAACCTCTTTTACCGGATCAAATTGCCAATCAAATACCTCAAAAATGTGTGGCACAACAAATCCCGGTAATTCCCTATGAGTCTGCAAAATATTCCAATCACTTGGAAAGAAATGAATACCATCACGAAGCCGATGTGAAAAAGACATCCAAAAACATTGAAAGAAATAAAAATATTTACGAGGCCTTTACCTTTTTAGGGAGTGAAGCCCATAAGAAATATAGTGATGTTCAAGGATGGCAAGATTTGAATAAAACCGTCAAAAAAAATTTAGCCTTGATGAATGCTCGTGCTCCCAAGAGTTCTGCCAGTCGTGGGGATGGAATCATTGCAGAACGACACGGTGCCGTAGATCATACCCTTTCTCGACCCGTGAAAGAAAAAACATTGTTAATTGAAAATATTCATAGTGGGTTGAAACCCGCCTCTTCCGAACAGAAATCCAATGCCAATGATATCTCGCTGGGACAAGACTCCATGTATCAAGCCTCTCTTCTTCAACATGATCCCTTACGTATTGAGTCCCATGTGATGAAAACGGGAGATGCGACACGTGAATTTGATTGGGGATCCTCTTTGAATACCATAACTCCAAACAAAAAAGAAATATTGCATGGAGAAATGCATTCCAATATCAAGGCACCATTTATAGAGAATAAAAATACAGCCTCTGAAAAAACATTACTTTTACCTTCCAGACCTTTAGTCACCAATATTAAAGCAAAATCAAGCGATTCGACCCAATTTACCTCTCCTCATTTTCTTACCGACAATGACTATTCCACGAATCAGGCATTGAACGATAAACGTATTCTTGTATCAGGGAATGCTCGTCCTCAAATGGAAAGAAATGTTGATATTTCTGCCGGAAATGATATAACTCTTCCTTCCACTCTCCATGCCGAATCTCATACCTCCAGAACCTTTTTAGCCCAAGGACATATGTACGATACTGTTCATGAAGGAGATGTTTCCGTTTCACGTAATCTACCAAAGTATGAACAATATTCAAATCCTCAGCGAACAGAACAAGAATTTAAGGGTACCAAGATTCGTGAAAGACCACGTCGAGTCCTTTTATCGGAAGATGTGGGAAGCCATACGCAGTATACTGGATTATCACGACCGGATGGAGAACATTTTTCCACCAATATCGATCATCGCATGTCGAGAGTTCAAAATCCTCGACCCAAACAAAGTTTCGTTGATAATCGAATGGGAATGACGGATACGAATCGAACCCATCATAATTCGGAACAACCTCTCTCTCATGTACCGATTCGTGGAGAGACAAATGAATGGAGTTCGTTAAAACAACGGGCATCCGCCAGCATGCAAGAACGACATACATTCATGTAAATTCATATAAAACAAACATATTCTAGGTTGAATTTGAGGAACACATAAAATCGGTTGGTTCGGAAGGATTATACTTGACAAAAATTTGTTGATTGGTGGTGAATTCATCCTTTGTAAAACTATTACATGTACCGACAATAGTGTTTCCATCCACAACAAATTCAGTCGTGTAATTGCAAATATTTGCTCCCTTGAGGTTTGTTTTACAGTCGGTATTGGTCACGATTCCGGTAGTTTGTGTCGTGTATGTTTTTTTTTCCTTCCTATCCATGAGAACCCACGTTACAATAACATAAATAATTATCGATACGACAAGTAACCCTATGATTAGACGTACCCAGAATGTACCAGTCATATTATTATGTAATTAATTTAGTGTTGAGAAAAATAAAGATTTTTTGTAAAAAATAAAAAAATAAAACAATGCCAGACATCTAAAAAAAAAAGTTTTTTTTTTCTTTTTCCGTTCATTATAAACAAGGAAAACAAAATTAATCATGTCCAGTCCTCCTCTTTCCACTCTTTCTCCGTCTCGTATCCCGCAAAAATCGACTCAGGAAAAATATATCAACTGTCCTCAGTGTCCTACTCTTCCCCTCAGTGAACCCGTAGCGAGTACCTCCCAAGAAATTACCGGCTGCCCGAACTGTACCTCTATTAAATACGCATTTACCGATCGCACGGTTCTTGACCAAAAGATGAACCAGTTCTATGTGACTTCTGTCTTACCCCAGGTCAACTATGATCTTCTCTCCATGAAATTCGCCTATTAAATTTTATTGAATTTTATTAAATTCTTTTACTCTATCATGTAAAACATCTTTTTCACAAATTTAAAAATAAATCATCCATAGACTTTTTTATCCCAATGATTTATTTTTTCTATATTTTTTCTATATATCTTTATATTTCTTTATATTTCTTTATATTTCTTTGTATTTCTTCATACCAAAAGAAAAGAGCGATATTGAATATATCTTGATTTTAATTTTTCCATTTTTTTTTTACCAAAAACCCAAGAGAGGAGAGGGTGCTTAGGGATTGTTTTGAAAAAGCCTTCCCAACATTCATCACACATGTAAAATGGAGATTCTATGATCCAACCTTTCCAAGACACACACGGGTATCGATGACCACAACGATCACAAGGAAACATGTTTTACAAAAAGTTGAAAAAAAAATTTAAATTATAAATAAACCAAAAATGTCTGAAACCAATTCAAACATAGAGCAAACACCTTTACCTCTAATTTCTTCTCGGACTGAAACAGAACACTTGTTGTCCACGTTGTTTCCCCAATTTTCTAAAAATAAAAAAAACAGGAATCGTCTTCTCACGATTTCTTTTTTGATTCTTACGATTCTTTTTTTTCGTTGTCGCATGATACTATTTTATCTTATCTTTATGATATTGGGAATACGATCGTTATTTATGAGTTATCCGAAAGAACAAAGTACAATGATTCTGTATGCCTATACCGTCGTCTTTATTCTTCTTGCTATTTATAGTAAGAACAGAGGAGTGATCTTTATCAATGGTCTCGTGTGGGTTCTTCTTACTGTTTATTTATGGAAGAAACAGAACCGTCAAAATCCTTCCCAACGCCTTTCTCGTCATCGAGTTCTTCTTGTTCTAACATTCGTTTTTGGTGTAGTGTTTCTACTTTTTTCGATTATTGTACATAAACAGGCTGTGTGTCCTCGTATTCCTTCTTCATCAGGTTCAAAACAAATAAAAAATATCAAAAAACCAAAGAGTTCACTATCGATTATAAAGATAAAAAAGGACAATAGTAGTAGTAGTAATATTTCTAAAAAGTAATCATCCAACAAAATAAAACCTTTCGAAATATTTTAATAATTTGTTTTTATATTCATAGTTAATAAGGATAAGAAAATAAGAAAATAAGAAAATAATGCACGAGGCCATTATTTATCAATCGCTTATCGAGTCTGCGTTTCAAATAGCGGAACGTCAAGTTTCCAAAATAACAAATGATATTATTGGAATGGAAGGAATGAGTGGAACAAAAACAAGACATTTTTATAATAATTTATTAAATACTGGAGATGCAAGATATTTAGAAATTGGGACATGGAAAGGAAGTTCGGTGTGTTCGGCCATGTGTGGGAATAAAGCAACAGTGGTTTGTATTGACAATTGGTCTGAATTTGGTGGACCAAAGGAGGATTTTCTAATTAATTTTGAAAAATTCAAAGGAAAGAATGATGCAAAGTTTATTGAAAGTGATTGTTTCAACGTCAATGTTTCCCAACTTCCTAAATTTAATATTTACATGTTTGATGGGAATCATAGTCATGATAGTCATTACAAGGCATTGGCTCATTATTATCATTGTCTGGATGACGTTTTCATATTTTTGGTCGATGATTGGAATTGGAAAGTTGTTCGAAATGCAACACAAAAATCCATTCAAGATTTAAACTTGACCATTCTTTACGAAAAAGAAATTCGATTAACATGGGATGATTCCCATACTCCTCAACCCGAAGCCAAAGACACATGGTGGAATGGAATTTATGTGGCAATTTTACAAAAAAATCGCCCCCCTCCTCCAGTCTATTCGTGTACATGGTTCTTTCCCCAAAATTTCCACGTATTAGAACAGTTTCAAGACAAGGAAAATATAAATTTCTTGGAAATTGGATCCTTTGAAGGTATGTCCACCAACCATTTTATCGAACAATATCTAACGGGTAAAAATTCGTTTATTACCTGTATTGACCCGTGGATTAAATACAGTGAATCAACAATCACGAACATGGCAGAATGGGATGACGTCATTAATGAAAATACGTTTGATATTTTTATCAAGAATACTCGTCAACATCAACATCAAATTATTGTGAAACGGGGATTAAGTATCGATGTTTTACCTACCTTGGACAAAATCTACCATTTTATCTACATTGATGGAGATCATTCCGAAAAGACCGTATGGATAGATGCCGTTCAGAGTTTTAAAATACTTTGTTTGGATGGAATTATGGTATTTGATGATTATAATTGGAATGAAGGAGACAAATCCCCCAAAAAAGCAATTGATAAATTTTTAACCGACTACAACGATTATATTCAAATTTTGGAGATGAATCACCAAGTTATTATTAGAAAAGTAAAAGATTTCGAATAACTCTTTAAATTTTAATAAATAAATAAAACATAATATATGTATATATATATACATATTCCAAAAAAAAATGTTATTTAGAAATTTTAGAATTTCTAAAATTTTCTGTTCAACACGTGTATAACTGGCGGCTTTAATAAGTTGGTTTTTCACATGAATCTGCTTTCCAAAAATTATTTTGTTTTATATAACCTGGATTACACTTACACGTATGTTCATATCTTGTTTTGTTACTTTCATAGTTAGGAAAAGAACTGTATGTTGAATTTGCGTTACAATCGCAAGGTTTATTATCTTTTGAGGTAATCTTAGTAGATGGGAATATAGGACAGGGCATATTTAATAAGTATAGAAAAACACTTCTTATATATAGAAATGAAAAAAAAAAAATTTTTTTTTTTTCATCTAATGCGTTTTATTTTTGTTGCTGAGTGGAGAGATGACAGATTATATTTATAGGTTAATCGATGGACCAATAATCGACTAATCATCCAATAATCATCAGTATAATGAATGATATTGCCATTTCAACGTATTTTTATAAATTTAAGGACTTTATTGATTACTATTAAAAAAATGTCTTTAACAATCTACCTTGGTACAATGAACATCGATTACCCATTCAAGTCTTCGTCTTGTGGTGGGGAGGACGAAGAAGAAAATCGTTTGATTGTTCATGAATATATAACAAAATCATCTGAACCTTTATTGGATACGGCCTACTATTATGCAAAGGGACAAACACATCGTTCATTACAAACCATATTATCTTCTTTCTCCACGAAGGGTAAAATGAATTACCGAATCGCCACCAAGGTGAATCCATGGTATGAGAATGATTTTACCCACGGTCGGTTTGGTGGACTTTCTTCAAAAAATTTGCGTTTCCAAGTGAAGGAGTCTTTGAAGGATTTGGGAGTGGAGAAAGTTAGTTATATGTTTCTGCATGCATTTGATTATGAAACTCCATTAGAAGAAACATTAGAAACAATGCATGAATTGTTTCTGGAAGGAAAATGGGAGGCGTGGGGATTGTCGAATTTTTCTCTTGAACAATGTCAAGAGGTGGTGAGACTATGTGAAGAAAAGGGGTATAAAAAACCAACCGTGTATCAGGGTATGTACAATATTATTTGTCGCAAAGTCGAAGAACTTTTCCCCTTTTTGGAAACACATGATATGAGTTTTTGGGCGTACAATCCTCTTTGTGGGGGGTTAATGACGGGGAAAACAAAACAAACGGGGAGATTTGCCAATCCTATTTATCAAAACATTTTTTGGAAAGAAGACATTGTCAATAATTGTCGTGAACTTCACGAATTTGCCTTGTCCAAAGGAATAAAAGGGGGTGGACTTGAATTGGCCTTGATTTGGTTGCGAGATTATTCTTTATTACGAAATGGTAAGGATGCCATTCTTTTGGGTGCATCTACCGTATCTCAATTTCAACAAAATTGGGATATTCTCCATCATTCTTCAATCAATAAAGATAATGATGATCATAATGAAAAAGAAATATTGGAGTTTGTGGAAAATAAAATCGGAAAGATAGACTGTGCGATAATTCCATCCTATTGGTATTGATCTATTCTTGATCTATTTTGGTATTGATCTATTCTTGATCTATTTTGGTATTGATCTATTCTTGATCTATTTTGGTATTGATCTATTCTTGATCTATTTTGGTATTGATCTATTCTT
>Ga0214921_10001002_pt1 | contig 49336 bp, 78 predicted proteins | sample LL1505_MetaG_FD_177992 | JGI IMG/M metagenome (GOLD analysis project Ga0214921, IMG submission 177992) | Freshwater microbial communities from Lake Lanier, Atlanta, Georgia, United States - LL-1505 | ecosystem: Environmental > Aquatic > Freshwater > Lake | place: USA: Georgia | collected... | reverse complement strand
CCACCAATTTATTATTGCATTATTTACTTGATATGGTAAATTAAGTATATGGGTTAGTATACTGTTAAGGACACAGGCTTCTCTGTAAAAGAAGTTGCATTGCATGGCTAGGATCGTTACTTAGATAACCCACCATTTTTTAAAAGCCTGAGTAGCTCAGTGGTAGAGCAACGGTTTTGTTAGTTTTCAGAAATTCGGACGATTAACGTAAACCGTCGGTCATCGATTCGAATTCGATCTCAGGCTGATTTTGGCCTCATAGTGTAGTGGTTTAACACGTTAGGTTTTCAACCTGAAATGCTGGTTTCAAATACCAGTGGGGCTGTTTTTATATTCTTATCATCGTACAAAGTTTCAAATTTTTTAGTTTTGTATGTTAGTATAACATAATCAAAAATATATTTAAGGTCATTTTTTCTTAAAACCTTTACAGTGTATCCAAAACTTTCTGCTAGTTTGGTTTTTTTTCGAACAGATTCTTCTCTTTCATATCCTTTAGTTTCTATAATTGTTTTTCCATCATCTAATAAAAAATCTGGATAATACTTTAATCCATCCTTTTCTAAAAAACTAGGGAATCTTTTAAATTTAATTTTATGATCTAAACTATAGATAACCCAACATAATTCATAAGTAGAACCGCAATATATTCCTTTATAATAACCATGTTTGCTTCTACCAGAACCTTCTCTATAACCTCCTATATTTTTAGGTATTGGAATGTTTTTAATTCTATGTTCATATAAACAATTATGCGAACATGTTTTTCTTTTTTTGTTTTTGCGTGGAGGTAAAAAATCTTTTCCACACACCATACAAATATTAGGTAATATTGATTTCAAAAGAGAATTTCTAGTTTTTATTTTTTGCTCATCTGAAACTATTCTATTTTTATTATTAAATTTTGCACTACATGAACTCGAACAAAACTTTCTATTTTGCATTTCTTTTGAATGTTTGGATATTTTAAATAAATTATCACACACTGGACAATTTTTATTTATAAATTCTATTGGTCTTGTAAAATTAGTTTGTTTCTTCATAATAATACTTATCTTGAATCATCGATTTAGTGGGGGTTCAAATCCCCTTAGAGATGCCATTTACATTTGATTTTAGTTTAAACTATTTATAATCAATTTTATATTGTTTTAAAAATTTATTACAAACAAGATGTTTGTATTCGATTAAAGAAATTATAATATTTTTTAAAAAAAGTATTGACCATTTGAGGAATCTTTGGTAATATATAAAAACAATAAAGGTTATCTGAACCTTTTAAAAAAATCAGAAAAGATTTTTGAAAATTTTAGGTTAAATAGTTTATATTGCAGAGTGTGAGAAGTGGTATCTCAGGTGGCTCATAATCACCCGCCCTTGTGCCTCGCAGGTTCGATCCCTGCCTCTGCTATAGTAACTTATTATCTCTGAGCCATTTACAAAAAAATTGAAATTCTATTTCTACTTTTTTAACATCAAAACTTCCTAAATCTTTTATCACATAAGGTATAAAATTTAATTTTTTTATTTCTTTTATTTTAATCTTATCTCTGAATCTTTGTCGCGTTAAAGAATGTTTTTTATGGACTTTTTTATAATGCCAAACTCCATTCCAAAGAATAGCAATTTTTAGATCGGGTAAGATAACATCTGCATCCCATCCATTAAACATTTGCTCGTTATGTAAAACATTTGAAAATTTATCTTTACAAAGATCGTAGAAATAAATTTCATTTTTACTTCTTTTTTGTTGAGAAACAACAGACTTTCTTCCTCCTTTAACAGCACCCCTATTCGTGGCTATTTTTTTACAAAAAACACTACAAGTTTTCTTTCTTCTTTGGATATGCTCAAATTCAATTTCACAAACAATACACTTGCTTTTTTTAATTTTTTTCTCTAAATGATGATGTTCTTTTTTTGGAACTTTACATTTATCACATAAAGTATTATTTTTTGAACAATGCCGAGAAACTTCTACACTATCATTACATAAAATACAATTTGATATTTTTTTAATTCCTTTTACACTTTCCCTTCTCTTATTATTAAAAACAGCAGAGCATTTATGATTACAAAAAAATTTAGGATATTCGACTTTATTACTACAAGTTTTACATATTGCATCGTAATTGTATTTTTTTGATATGAAATCATAACTACATCGTTTAGAACAAAAAAGTTCAGTTTGGTTTCTTTTTAATGATACATATAAAAGATGTTTCGTTCTTTTAAAGGATATTTTACAATAATCACATTCACAATCTATAAATTCTTTTGATTTTGATTTTTCATATTGTTCTGTGTTATATTTCATGTAAATACTTATACAGGTTCGATTCTTTTTCTCGCTATTTTTGAAAAATGTTATTGACTATATGATGAACATTTGATAATTTCTTAGAAGATTAGATGAAAGGTTATCCAAACCTTATAAAATTGGAATAAATTTTTGATAGAACAGATATAAGTAAATTTTATATATTCCTCGTTAGAAGAATTGGTAAATTCACGGGACTGTTAATCCCGCGCAGAAATGCATTCTTGGTTCAAGTCCAAGACGAGGAGCATATTACAAAATATAAAAAGGTTCTCGATGATCCGGATAAAAAAATCGAAAATACTTCTTGACCTTTTCAGAAAAAATTGATAAAGTATTTGAAGATTAGTAAAGGTTATCTGAACCTTTTAAAAAAATCAGAAAAGATTTTTGATAGAATAGAATTTAAGCCCCTATGGTGAAATTGGCAAACACATTCGATTTAAGATCGAATGCCTTTTGGCTTCCCGGTTCGAGTCCGGGTAGGGGTAATTTTTATAAGGGCTTGTAATTTAATGGTTAAAATAGGAATCTCATAAATTCTCAATCCGGTTTCGATTACCGGCTGGCCCACCATTTAAAGTCCCTGTGATGTAACGGATAGCATAGAACTCTTCTAAAGTTTTCGTCCAGATTCAAATTCTGGCAGGGACACCATTTTTTTTTTTAATTAACACAAATGCTAACCTACAACAAAAAATACTTTCCAAATTATAAATTCATTCTGGCTCTTTCTGGTGGAGTGGATAGTATCGCAGCTTGTAAATTCTTGACGGAAAAAAGATTCCCCTTTGTTGTTGTTCATGTGAATAACAAATTCATTCCACAAGATGATGAGATCGCAACCAAGGTGGAAAATTTCTGCAAACATATTTCGATTCCTTATAGTATTCTGACAACCAAGGAAAAATATGAGAAAGGTAGCAAGGAAGATTTTTGTAGGAAAGTAAGATATGATTTGCTTCGGAACTTCGCAAGGAAATATGATTACCATTATATTTGCACTGCTCATCATTTGGATGATTGTGTGGAATCATATTTCCTCAATTTCCTCAAAGGAACACCCGAATATATTCCAATTCAATTTTATTGCAAGTATCCAGAAGTTTCCGTATTTCGTCCTTTCCTGTTGAACAAGAAAGTTGACTTCCTTAATTATTTAAAACATCACAATCTCACAAAATATGCAATGGAAGACGAACTAAATTCCGATTTATCGTTGATGCGTAATTGGAGCAGAAGTGTTATACTTCCAATGATCGAAGAAAAATACAAAGGACTTCATAAGGTAGTATTCAAAAAGATGAAAAAACATCTTGACGAGATTGTAAAAGATTGATATATTTTTTCTATAAAAAACAAAAATCCCCTTGACACTTTCAAAAAAAATCTATAATATATCCGCACGACATGAAATCATATAAGAATAGAAAAGAAACCATAATCGAGTTCAGCGGCATTAAATATGGTTTTTATAAAGAAGATTTTCAATTCTTTATTAGGAGATTGGATGGAATGATCCCTGAATCTTCTGAGTTGACTATCTTAGATTACTATTTAAAAACAGAAGGGTGGATGGAAGCATGAAAACATACATGGGTGTTACCGGAGACTTAGATGAAGAATCCTTTTTAATTGAAGCAAATACCTTGGAAGAAGCTAGAGAAAAATTGCTTTCTAATCTTGGATGGTATCTTATCGAAACAGAAGAAGATGAGGATTAAATAAACATATGGAAGAAAACTACATAAAACTAATAAGCAAATACGGAAATCAAAAAGTGGAATTCACAATTGATCCCGACATTGACATGACAGAAATGGTATCGACTTTGGAATGCTTCTTGAAAGCTATTGGATATCAATTCAATACTCTGGAGGAATGGATTAACGAATAGTATGAAACTAAAAGACATTGAAATACCAGATGGGCCAGTACTGGCAATTTTAGGATTTGGTTGCATATATTTTGGAGCCTGTTTGTTGGGGCTGACAATGGTAATCGTCAAAGCAATTGCACTATACTTCTTTAACTATACGATTACAATCGGAGGAATACCATTATGAAAAATAACGAAATGCTTTTCGCTGGATTAGGATTAATCCTAATTGTAATTGGACTTCTACTTATCACTCCATTTCTGTTGATTTGGTCTGTAAATGGATTGTTTAGTTTAACAATTCCTTTTACGTGGACAAATTGGTTTTATGCATTTATCATTATGCTTTTACTTCGGGGTAGTGTTTCTTTTAAATAAAACAAAAATATATAGTAAATATAAATGTGATTTTTAATCGTTTATATAAAACTATTTTACAAGAAAATTCTAGAAGTCAGGAAGAACTTAAACAAGACTTTGATAGGATTAAGGATATTGTTTTATCTCATAAATACCCCAAGAATGAAGAAGAAGCAAGAGAAATGGGATGGGAAATCATAGAATCCTCGAAAGATTTCGCAGCTTCTATAAAGTTAGAAGATTCTCGTTTATTCATAAGATTTTTTCCAAATTCTGTATATATGTCATATGATTCAAGTATTCAAAATTATGTTTTCTATAAAAGCGATACATCTTCTTCAGTAAGTGAATCCGTTATATCTGATCGAAATATTATTTATGAAATAGACTTATACAAAGATACCTACGAAGAACGCTGGTTAGTAAACTATAAAACTATTAAAGAAAATCCTATTCCAATGAGCAAACAAGAAAGGGAAATTGGAGGAAAACAAAAAACAATTCAATCGCAACTTTCAAATAATAGACAACAATATCATAGATATGATAATAATACGGGAAGTGAAAAATATTCTTGGACTAGAAGAATAATACAAGATGAGATGTAAATATATATTATGAGCTATAATAAAATATGTGAAAGTCTTTTAAAAGAAAATTCTGAAGTTAATACAAATGATTCCAAGATGTTTAACCATCTTAAAAACAAAGTATTATCATATTCTTTTCCCAAATCAAAAGAAGAAGCCGAACAAGCAGGATGGAACGTTACTGAAAATAAATATGGAGTAAAATTCCAAGACGAATCAAATCCTGAAAATTATGCGGAAAACACAGATCTCAATGATTATTATTCTTTTAAAAATGGTGAAATAATATATACATATTACAAATCTAAAGAGGATAATAATATTGAAGTAGTTGAAGAGAAACGACCAAATAGAGACGATTTTATTATGGAAGTTGTAACAAATGGCAAAAGTACAGATTCCTATTACTATGCTAATGGAAAATCTATAAATAAAGATAGTACTTTCAAATATACATTACCCACCCGCCCCGGACGCGAAGATTCTTGGAAAAGCTTTGAATTTTAAAATTATTTAATTTTGTAGTTTGTTATATCAAAAGGGAGGCTCTTCTTTGGGTTCTTTTGGTAGTATCATTCTTCTTTTCCAATTATATTTGGAATTCCCCTCATCGTCATATCTACAATACAACACACCACCATTTCTTCCTTTAGATTCCATTAAATGTCTATTTCCACGTTTATCATATAAATAACGATCGCTTCCGAACTCGTCATCTTTATATATTATATTTCCCTTATCATCATATTTCCATTCATGTTTAGTGCCATTGGAATCTCTGTATGATAATTTGTTTCCCTTATCATCATATTCCCAAAATCTTTCCGTGCCTTCTGTATCTTTATGATATATTAAATTAGCGATTTTGTCTTCATCTCCTCCGTTAAATTTTTTAATGTCTTTCTTCCCGCTCGGAAATATTGTAGTATCTGTATTCGTAGTTCTGTCCGTAAAATATTGAGTTCCATCCGGATACTTATAATAAATCGTCCGCCCATCATCATCATATTTAAACTCTTCTTCTGTGCCATTGAAGTGTTTATGATATACTATTTTTCCCTTATCATCGTATTTGATTTTCTCTTCTCGACCCCCGACATATTTCTTATAAACCAACCTACCTTTGGAATCCTCTATTGATATTATTTTACCATTAGAGTCTCGTATTTTTACATGAGTATCATCATATTCATCTTCATTTACATTTTCTTTTAAAAAAATTTTATTATAAAGGGTTTCCAAAAGTATATGGTCTTTTGATCTCATCATATTCAAATATTTAGTAAAAAATAAAACTTTTTTACTACTTTTACGAGTATAACACATAAATAATTATATGACAAAAAAAGATATAGAACTTCTACAAAAACTCTATGAAGAGAATGATCCTCAAGAAAACAAATTTCAACAAATAGAAATTGGATTGGGAAGAGGATGGAATCCTTCAATAAATCATTTGAGCAATCTCCAAAATATGTCAAAAGAAGGTATAGATGAATTAATAAACCATCTAAACATGATAGGAGAAGAAGATGAACAAAATTGGGTTCTAAAAGATAATTTGATTCGACATCTGTTTTCAGCAGTAAAAGAACCAAACATTTAAATGAAACAAAAAATCCGCCGTCAAAAGTCGGTTAGTTCTCAGGAACTAAATAACGCAAAGGTGCAGAAATCCTCGGAAGATAATTCTCCATATGTCTTTCAAAAAGAAAAGATAAATTTTGAATTGCAAATAAAAGAATTGCCTTGGACAGATAAACAAAAGGAAATAATAAATATATTTCTAGATAAGAAAACAAAAGTTCTTTTATTAAAAGGCCCAGCAGGAACCAGTAAAGCACAACCTCTCGATTCTAAAATTTTAACTCCTAATGGTTGGACAACTATGGGAAATTTAAAAGAAAACGATGAAGTCATATCAGTAGACGGAACACCAACAAAAATTATATCAATACATCCACAAGGCGAAAAAGATGTTTTCAAAATAACATTTTCGGATGGGTCTTTTACCGAATGCTGTGATGATCATTTATGGTCTGTAAAAACAGAAACCCATAGAAATTATAGAATAAAAAAGAATGGTAAAAAAATAAAAGCAAATCACGATGGAATCGTTTTACCTCTAAAAGAAATAAAAAATAACTTAATAGGTAGAGGAGGTAGAAAAAATTATAGCATACCTATAGTAAACCCAGTATCTTTCAAAAAACAAGATTTTTTAATTCACCCATATTTAATGGGAGTTCTTTTAGGTGATGGCGGATTAAGAACATCAGTTATGATATCATCTGGTGATGATGAAATAATTAATAAAATAAAAAATATTTTACCAAAAAAACATAGTATAAAACACGTTGATAAATATGATTATAGAATAATCGGAGAATCTAATACAAATTTAATTTTAAATAAAATTAAAGATTATGATTTATTTGGAAAATATTCTGATGAAAAATTTATACCAAAAGAATATTTATATTCAGATATAGAGTCTAGAATAGAATTATTGAGGGGGTTGATGGATACAGATGGTCATGTGTCCAATAAAGGATATTCATGTGTATTCACAACAACTTCGGAATTATTAAAAAATAATTTTATTGAACTCGTAAATTCTCTTGGCGGTACAGTCAAAACATCAAAACATAAAAATTATTTTACATATAAAAATGAAGAAAAACAGGGACTAGATTCTTATTGTTGTCATATCTCGTTACCAAATGATATAAATCCATTTTTTATAAAAAGAAAAAATAGTTTAGTTAAACCAAAAACAAAATATAAACCAATACGATATATAACAAATGTAGAATTAATCGGAAAAAAAGAATGTCAATGTATATTAATAGATCATCCAAAACATTTATATATTACTGATAATTATATCGTAACACATAATACAATTTTGTCAATGTATTGTGGTTTAACACTTTTAAACAAAAAAAGAGTTTCAGATTTGGTTTTGGTTAGATCCGCAGTAGAATCTTCCGATTCAAAATTAGGATTCCTTCCGGGGGATATAATGGAAAAATTCAATGTGTATCTAACACCGTTCCATGACAAGTTCTCTGAGCTATTAAGCAAACCAACTATTGATAAACTTCAAAAGGATAATAGATTAACAATTTGTCCCATTAACTTTGCAAGAGGTCTGCACTTCTCTGCAAAGTTTATCTGTGCAGATGAAATACAGAACTTCTCAACAAGAGAAATACAGACAATTATGAGTAGAATCGGAGAATTCTCAAAAGTATTTCTATGTGGAGATCCAGAACAAAGTGATCTTCCTCATGGAAAGTCTGGTTTCTCTAAAGTCTATGATTTATTCAATACCGAAGAATCAAAAGAGAATGGTATATTCTGTATGGAATTAACAGAAGAAGATATCGTAAGATCGGAACTTTGTAGATTTATAACCCATAAGTTCAAAGAATTAAATACTCCAGAGCATAAGGATACATGGAAACCGGGAAGTAAATAAATTTATACGGAAGTGTCTGATAGTATTCTTTTATTCCAAACATATAAATTTTTTCCAGAAGTTCTAATATTTTGTTCTTTATCGTCGTTTTTTGTTTTTGAAAATGCTACTCGACTCTTTCCATTGAAATATTCAAAATTGGTTATTCCCTTTTCATCTTCAATACCTTTAAGAGCACCGCCTTCAAAGTAATGGGCGATACGTTCTTTACCATCAGGAGTTATAGTTGTAATTGTTTTTACGGGTCTAATATAAGAATCATTGGTATAATATTCTCGAAACTCTTCCGTTCCATCGGGTGCTTTACTATATATTAAGCTTCCGTGTTTATATTTTTCAACTGCTTCTGTTCCATCTGGAAATCGAATTGTTTTATTCTTTGCTCCATCATCCTTGTATTCATAAAACTCTTCGCGTTCTCTTTTCGATTCGTTTTCCCCTGTAACTTTATAATATACTATTTTTCCCTTATCATCGTATTTAGTTATTTCTTCACTTCCATTGGGATGTTTATGGTATATTATTTTACCATATTCATTAAATTTCATTACTTCTTCTCCTTTTGTGGATCTTTGTGATGATTTATATATAAGAGTTCTGTTTTTATTCCAAATGTATTTATTAAATTGATCATATCGGACTTTATCTCCATTGTCCGGATATTCATAATAAGTATCATATCCATCAAATGTTATTCTTCCTTCGGAATCATATAGTTTTTTCCCAATAACATTTCCCTTAAAAAAATCATTTTCTTCCATTTCTTTTAAAATAATGTTAGAATAGAGATTTTCTAGAAGTATTTGATCTTTTGTTTTCATTTTATAATATATTTATAACTAAAAAGCATCTCCGGATGTCCAAAGAATTTTATAATCATCCTCTTCATTGTCAAAAATAACTCGATTCATATTATTTTCTATGCCCAAATCTTTTAATTCTTTCATTTGCTTTTGGTTAGGAAGAGTTTTATTATTGTGACAAAACAAATCTGCCCCAATATAAGTAAGGCGCAACCATTGTTTATCAAAAAGCATCTCATATGCATTTCCTGCAAACATGATTTTATCTACAGGAACCCCATACTTTTGATTTAATATTCTTTTTGCTGCTTGAAAATGACCTTCTCCGTATTTGTTTGTAATAACTCGACCACTGGAATCCATCCATGCATAGAGACTGTTTTCTTCTAATATGGTAGTATATAAATTCTCCAGTAATATTTGATCGTTGTTTCTCATTTAACCTTATCACCTTTTTTCCAAGATATTCTCTTTGATCCTTTTTTATGTCTCTTTCTGGAATTACATGCAGACTTTGTTGGTCTGCAAGCAGGATATCCTTTTCTTTTTTCACCTTTTTGTCTGCCACACGGCTTTCCAGTCTTACAGTCTATCCAACCCTTACCTTTATTTCTTGAAAACCAACCATGCAATCCTTCTTTCTTTTCTTTGTCGAAACCTTCCATCAACATTTTAAATGTTTCATTAAATGTTTTCATTTTTTCTTTTTCCAAATTTTTCCCTGTCTACATTTTACGACAGCACCACTTTTATATGCACTTGTCTTCTTGCCATAAACAGAATCCGCTTTTTTCAAACAACGATCTCTTTTTTCCTTTTTTTCTACCAATTCAAAATATTCTTTAAAAGACGGAATATAAGAATCTTTCAATTGTCCCTTATAAGAAGAAGGTTCCAGTAATATTTTATCTTTTGTTTTCATTTCTTCTTTTTCTTTTTTGCTACACAATTAGGAACCATCTTCTGTCCCTTTTTCTTCATACCAACTTGTTTATAGTTTTTCCAACAAGCTTCTAAAAAATATTGTTTAAATGTTTTCATTGTTATTTTTTTCCTTTTCCGCGCATATGATATATTTATAAAAAACCTTATAAAACTGCTAAGTATTTTTTATAATTAGATTATTATAATCATGGGCATGACAATATACGCACAAAAACTTTCCAACCCATTAGAAGAATGGACACTTGATGTAGAATCATCTGATATTATAGAAGGTGTGAAACAAAAGATTCAAGATAGCGAACTCCCTGCTAATTACGATCCTAATAAAATTAAACTATTCTTTAATGGAGAAGAATTACAGAACAATAATACCCTTTCAGATTATAATATACAAAAAAATTCCCACCTAACCTCATCTTATCAATACCGAGCGGTTAGAACTGTTATATATATGTAAACAGTATTCCCTTGTATTCTTCATATAAGATATAAGAAGTATTGGGGAAAGATTTAAATTCTTTATCATATTAAAAGATTTTATCATATTAAAAGATTTTATCATATTAAAAGATTTTATTATATTTCTAGTTATCTAGAAGATTATAAATGATTTTTATAATTTATAAATGATTTTTTTATTTTATTACACTCAGTTTTTTTTAAAAATTTTACAAAAAATTTTATAAAATTTTCATAAAAATGTCAAGAAAAATCTGCATATTGCATAATGTCTTAATAATCATGAATTTATATAACATCGTGTAAAAATAGAACATGGTGTAGCATTACCGCAAGATTTCCCCTTCTATCATATATATTAAATATTTCCCCTAGGGGGAAAATATAAAATACTGTTTAATATTTCCTATTGTCTGATTTTATACAACATCGTGTAAAAATAGAACATGGTGTAGCATTACCGCAAGGTTTGCAATAATACAAAATCATTTCTTCCATTTAAAAGGGGATTCAATAATTTCCCTCTAGGGGAAAATTGAAGAAGTTTGTTTATATTTGAAAATATTTTAGGAATATTATCTAATACTTTGGGAATATTATCTAATACTTTGGGAATCCTTTATTATATACCCTCCTGTTTAATCCTATACGCCCCGTGCGAGCATTTTTATTCCTATATTGGGTATATTCCCTATTATACCCCCTTGGGGGTAAATTTTGGGAATTATTCCCTATATATGATATATTGGGTATAAAAATCCTCTAGGAGAAAATTTGCAGAATTACCAGTAATAGGGGAGGGGAGTAATATTTTCCTCTAGGGGGATATTATTGAAATTTGTAAGATATCGAATTACTGGTAATAATATTTTCAGAAATTTTTGAAATCATTGAAAAGACTATATTATGCCCTCCCCTACCCTTGGTAAAGACGTTTTTTTCAAAAAATGAAGTCCCCTCCCCCTTCAATTTTTTTTGAAAAATTTTGATTTTTGTAAGATACTCAAATTTTTTTATGATCTTACAAAAATCAAAAAATTTGGGCGGGATTTTTTTCATTTTTGTAAGATACCAATTTTTTTTTATGATCTTACAAAAATGGAATGATCTTGAAAAATTTTTGAAAATAGTTCTCGACTTTACCAGAAATAAATCGTATGGTGGGTGTCCAATGAAAATTCAATCCACTACACATACCATCGAACAAATCGGAAACATCTCTGAGGAATCCCAATTTCGGATGAAAGCATCCCGAAAAGCATTCCAGATTCTTTCTGATTTGTATAGTGACAAGCCTCTTGCAATCGTTCGGGAACTTGGAGCAAATGCTCGTGATGCGATGACTGCTGCTGGAAAGGGGAATCAACCCTTCCATGTTAAAGTCCCTAATATCGTCGAACCTTGGATCATTATCGAAGACAAAGGAACTGGCATTTCCCATGAGGATATTTACAATGTCTATGCCACATACTTTGAATCTACAAAGTCTGAATCCAATGATTTCGTTGGATGCCTTGGACTTGGAAGCAAAAGCCCCTTTTGCTATACGGATAATTTTTTGGTTACTTCCGTTCACAATGGAGTCAAACGCATTTACAATGCCTTCTTCAATTCCAATCAAACTCCTGCCATCTCTCTTCTATCGGCTGAAAACACTGATCAAGACAATGGAGTTGCCATTCAAATTCCTGTGAATAAGAATGATATTGGAAATTTTTTGCAAGCTATCAAGAAAGCATTCCGTTTCTATTCTATTAAGCCCACTATTACTGGGGGTCAAATTGATTGGAATAAGCATGATCTACTCTTCTCTGGAACTGGTTGGGAATCATATAATGGTTTGGAATATGGTCAATCCTTTGCAATCATGGGAGGGGTTTCCTATCCCATTGATCACTATAAGATTGATCATAAGAATCAATCATTCATTGCCAAAGCAGGAATTGTCATGTATTTTGAAATTGGAGAACTTGATGTTGCTCCTTCGCGTGAAGCACTTTCCTACGATCATTCCACTATTGATGCCCTTAATAAGAAAGTAGAATTTATCATAAAAGACTTCGGGGAAAAGTTTTCTGAAAACATTTCCAATTCAAAGAATCTTTTGGAAGCTCTGAAAGCGGGTTATAGTATTCGTAAAAAGTTTTCTCATCTGAACCTTCCCGCCTTTGATAATATGAAATGGAAGGGAATTGATATTTCCAATCCTTCCCATGTGATTCATACCATTTCCAAGGGAGGGGAAGTTCTTACACATTCCTACGCAAAGTTTGGTCGTTCCAAGTATCGTCAATCTGCTACCATTGCCCTTGATTCCAAGTGGTATGTGAATGATCTGGAGAAGGGATGTATGGTTCGGCTTAAAAACCATTTGAAAGAAAACATGGATGATGTTATTACTCTCTTCTCTAAAGAGGCTTATGATGCTTTGGTGAACAATACAGACTCGAATATGACATTCGATTCCTCTTTGTTCTCAAAGACTTCTGAACTTGCAAAACCTGTTAAGATTCAAATGCCTTCTGTTCGTGGAAAGAATAAAGTAGTGGCAGGATTCAATGTCTATCAACAAGGACAATCATACAGAACCTCTTGGGATGGAAAACCCTTTGATCCTTCTAATCCTCCGAAATTCTATGTGGTAAAGAATAATGATAGTTGGAACTTCAATATCAAACTTCCCGATCTGATTGCATTCCAAGATAAAAGCGATTTGAAATCTCTTTGCTCCGTCTTGAAGATTTCTTTTGATGATGTTGTAATGGTTGCTTCTCAGAATGTTAAGAAGATTGCCCCATTCTCTCAATCATTGGAAGATTATGCAAAGGCTAATGTTAAAATCAGAATCACCCCGGAGGATGTTTCTACGGATTCTCATTGGTCTTGTCAAATTGCGGAGTTTTCCGAGCATACAGAATTTTCCAAACTCGATCAAGAATCCGATCTGGTCAAAACAATTAAGAAGATTGCGGCAATTCAGAATAAAATGAATTGCCCTGCCAATCAAAGCATGAAGCGATTCGTTTCCTATAACAGAGAATCCTATGTTCAAGCTAAAGAAAAGAAGAATCAGATTATTCTTAAATTGTTGAACGAAAGATACTCCAATCTTTCTCTCGATGAGGTTATGATCCTTGCAAAAGAAATTTGAAAATAGTTCTCGACTTTACCAGAAATAAATTATACATTATAGCTCTTATGAACACTACTACAGCAGTCACCATCACAGGAAGCGGAAAAGTCGTTGCAGTCATTGACGGCAAACCTTATTCGGTTACTTCCGATCACCCAAACTACTCACTCATTATTGAGTCTATCAAGTCGAAAGAGTGGGATGTCTTCATCGACCTTGTTGATATTTCCAGCAAGGTTAAACAATATGTCCAGAACTCTGGGGAAGTCTCCATTGACGATGGACAGGTCTTCTATCAAGGAGAAGTTGTCCACAATACTCTGGCGACCCGAATCGTCTCCTTCATGGAAGAGGGACTTCCCTTTGAGCCATTGATTGCATTCCTGCAAAACATCATGCAGAATCCTTCCAAGTCTGCCATTGATGAACTCTATGACTTTTTGGAAGTGGGAGAGCTTCCCATTACTGAAGATGGTCATTTCCTCGCATACAAGAATGTTCGGGAGAATTACATGGACATTCACTCTGGAACATTCCGCAATCAGATTGGGGATGTTTGCTCCATGCCTCGAAACAAAGTCTGTGATGATCGGGAACTCACTTGTTCATCTGGTCTGCACTTCTGTTCTATTGCATACCTTCCACACTTTGCCGATTGTAATGGTCATACCATGATCGTTAAGATCAATCCTGCTGATGTTGTTTCTATTCCAAAGGATTACAACAACACCAAAGGTCGTTGCGCTCGCTATGAAGTTGTAGCAGAATACAAGGAGGACTGGCGTTCCAAGATCGAACAGGGAGACAATGGTTTCGACTTCCCCCTCTATTCCTCCGATGGGGGAGAGTTTGGGGTCAAGCCAAATGGTGATCGGTTTTACAATGTCCGTGGATCGAATGGAAAGTTTGTGAAGAAGGTTTAGTAGTGGTGGTGGATAAGGGGAATCTGGGAGGATTCTCCGTCATGGGGAAAACCCACACTCTGAAAGGAGTGTGGGTTTTTTCGTTTGGAATTATTTTCCTATAGGCAAAAATTGCCTACCTTCTTGTATCCCAAAATTGTAAGATATAGAAAAAATTAAATGATCTTACAATTTTAAGAGGGCGAATTTCTCGGTCTGGAAACTTCTGTAAAAAACTTCTCGACTTTACCAGAAATAAAGAATAGAGTTGATAGTGATGGAATCTGACATGATAAGAATCAGCAATGGACTTCCTCCATCATCCAACCCGATTGTTTATTACAAAGCAGATAAATCTTTGAGTGAGCAAATGGAAAGTCTCTGTAATGCTATGAAGGCATTTCAAGTATTGTCAGAGATGGAGGAAATAGAAGACGAAGAACCTAAAAAAAATCTTAAATCAATATCTATGAAAACAGCAGTATTAATAGTAGTGGGAGTCCACCTGTTAGCAGTAGCAGGTTTGGCATTCTCTTCAAGCGAAACCAAACGAAAGAAGGAAAATGATAAAGATTTCCTCACTAAGCCAATTCCAGAATATGTAGGAGTTGACGATACAACTAAGGATTGGCCACGACCGAAACATTATGTCGTTAAATCCACCGACACCTTTTATGGCATTGTAAAACAATATAAAATAAAGGATGTCAAAAAGTTCCAAGAGATCAACAAGATCAAAGACATCAATGTCATTGTTGATGGAAAAAAACTCATTATCCCATGACTCTTCAAGAAATTCGAATTCGTAAAAAAGAGAGTAAGAAGGCTTTACGATATTTCTGGATGATAGTAGCATTTGGAAATATTATATTCCTTGCGATGCTTGCGATTGTTTCTTACAATCTTTAAAATAATTCTTGACTTTACCAGAAATTCTGTATAGAGTTTTCCTTCCATGATAAATCCAAATCAAATCACAAACTACAATCGCACCGAATCAGAACTGGAAGAGTTCCTAATGTTTGCCATCCTCGTAGCAGGAAAGACGGCAAAGCAACAGGCAAAGAAATTAGAAGAGTTTCTTTCAGCAAAGAATACTCTTGGACTTCCAGAAGATACGACTCCCTTGGAGTTTCTTGAATATCTAATTCGTGGGAATATGCTTTCGTCTCTTATGATGAAGCATAAGATTGGACAATATAAAAGACTTACCTTTGCTTTCATTGGTATTCTCAAGTTCAAGGGGAATCTCAAGAATGTTTCTGTGAAGGAATTGGAATCTGTTCGTGGGATTGGATCAAAGACTGCGCGATTCTTTGTTCTTCATTCCCGACCCAATCAGAAAATAGCAGTATTGGATACTCACATTCTCAAGTATATGTATGCTCAAGGATATGATGTTCCAAAAGCAACACCACCAAAACACCGATATGGTATTATCGAACAACAATTTCTGCAAATTGCAGAAGATCAAAAAATGTCAGTAGCAGATTTAGACTTAACCATTTGGAAACAATACGCAAACAACTAATATGAAAATTCTTGTCGCCTGTGAAGAAAGTCAAGTTGTCACTAAAGAGTTCCGTGCTTTGGGGCATGAAGCATATTCCTGTGATATTTTGGATTGTAGTGGGGGTCATCCTGAATGGCACATTCAAGGAGATGTTTTAAATGAATTGAAAAAGGATTGGGATATGGTTCTGGCATTCCCTCCTTGCACCCATCTGGCAGTAAGTGGAGCGGCACATTTTGCGGCTAAACGAGCAGATGGTAGGCAACAGCAAGGTATTGATTTCTTTCTGGAGTTCACCAAACTTGATCATGTTCCCAAAGTATTGATTGAAAATCCAATTGGAATTATGTCCAAGATTTATCGCAAGCCCGACCAAATCATTCAACCATATCAATTCGGAGAAGATGCCAGCAAAAGCACCTGCCTGTGGCTGAAGGGTCTTCCTGTTTTGATTGAAACTTGTCGAGTAGTTGGAAGAATGGTTACGACTCCTTCTGGAAAAGTTGTGGAGCGTTGGTCGAATCAATGCTCAAACTATGGTCACGACAAGACTGCACCATCCCCAGATCGTAGCAGAATCAGAAGCAAGACCTATTTGGGAATTGCAAAAGCTATTGCAAATCAATACGGAAAATAAAAAGTTTCACTTTCCGAAAAATAATTCTGGACTTTACCAGAAATTTCTGAAAGAATGTTTCCTCAATCAAATCACCACTAAACATCAACCATAATAAATCAAATGAAATTTTACGGAGACAAAGGACACAACCCTAAAGTTGTAGAAAAATTCAATCGAATTGCAAAAAGATTCGATGTAACCGAACTTCCAGACCTTTTAGAGTCTTGGATGGACGAAACCGATATGCACGATTTCGCAACTCATCTGGAAAATAGATACTATGCTAATTTCAATGAGTATGTGATTGAATACAACATTCGTTCTCTCTGTGGAACGAAAGCATATTCAGCAGTCATCATCGACAAGAAAGAGTTTGGATCAGAAGATTTCAAGGATATGGTTTCTTACCACATAGCCCATGAGGTGAAAGAAGATGGTTCTGTATATTATCTGGAACATGACTTGGAAGGAAGACGAGCAGATAAAGGGAATCAAAATGTTTTATATGATCGGGCATGGGTTCGATCACCAAAGGAAGGAAAAGAGTTTCTTCGATACCTTGAAGCAAATCTTTAAAATAATTCTTGACTTTACCAGAAATTAAAGAGAAATATAAAAACCTTGCCCGAGAAGGCAAACTCATCTATGTCGAAATTGATTACTAATTTATTATGAATAATACAACAGAAACCCTAAAGGAGCTTCTTTCAGAAGCTATGGAACTGGCGAGCAAATCAATCACCCTCGCAGAGGATTGTAGTGGAGGAGAATCTGAAAGCGTGGAATACTTTGCAAAGAAGTTTGACGAACTGGAATGCAAAGTATGGGATGTGGAGGATTCTATTCCCACTCCATCTATTGGAAAGAAGCTTAAAGAACTTATCGACCTTCTGGAGAAATCCGACGCCGATGGAACCGATGATTGTCTGGAGCTTATTTCCGAAGCAAAAGTTGTTTGGGATGAGAACAATGAAGAACTCCCCAATGGTTACACTGGAGAAGATTTTGAATAATATATGAAAATACTAACTGATAACAAATATATCGGAACCTTGGAACGAAAACTTGCCATTGTTGTTAATAGCAATATGGTTATGACAGAAGAAGGAAACTATATTCCTATGAAACGAACTATGGATGACTTTGTTCAAGAACTTGCCCGTGTTTGTCGAAGCTTTCAAAACACCAGTATTGATGAAAATTTTTCTTGACTTTACCAGAAAATTTGCATACATTGCACTATGAAGAAACCATTCTTCATTCATAGTTGCGTAACAAATCACATGAAAAAACGAATCACGATTGTTGTTAAAGGAGGAACCATTCAAGATGTTGTAAGAGAGAATGATGATACACAAATCATCATTAACGACTATGACATTGAAGGAGAAGATGTCGAACTTGGAAAACATTTCAAGAAAGACGAAAACGGAGAAGTATATCGAATTATTCAACTGGTATGAAAATTGTTATTAAATCCAAACAGAAAGAAATCGTCCTTCAAGGAGACAACCCACAGGAAACAATTATCAAAACCTTTGGGTGGCTTTTGAATCCAATCATTCAATCTACAGGATCATTTGAAACTGCAATCAAAACTCTAAACTGGAATATCATCTGTTAATATGTCAACACAAGAAGCACAACTCATCGCATATGCCCTTCAACATTTAAATTCCTCATGGGATGATTTCATCGAATCATCCTTGGATGGAATAGCAGACAAGAAGGATATTGTATATCTGCAAAAGAAATACGAAGGTAAGAGTCAAGAGTATCACGCACCAGAACGATAGTTTTTACATAGTGCTGTAATGCAACATAGTGTTAGAATACAACACTATGTTGCATTACTCTTTAAAAAAACAAAACTTTTTTAAAAACCTTTCTTTTTTTCTATTGACAATAAAAATGTCAAAGATAATTATTTCTGGGAATATTCCAGAAAATCTTTTCTACTAATATTAATAATATTAAGAAACTATAATATAAAAGAAAAATAAATGTTATAGAATATTAATAATATATAATATATAAAAAATAAAAATATTATAAAAGATTAAGAATATATAATATAAAAGAAAAAAAAGATTTGGAAATATTATTAATATATAAAAATATAAAAGAAATTAAAACACTATGATTTAAAAAGAAAATAAAAGAATCGAGAATATTTGTAATATTTGTGTAAAATATTTAAAATTTTAACATAAAAGAAAAAAAATATAACAATCCCAAAGTTTAAAATTATTTGATTTTTAATAACTAACAGAATACTCTCACAAAAAAAGTATTCATATCCGAGAAGAGTTTGGATTTTTTCCATACTCTTTTTTTTATTTCATTTTATTTTGAATTTTCATTTTTCAGTGAAACTTACCATCCATATTTGTAAGATATCAAAAAAAATATTCGATCTTACAAATATGGATAAATTGTTTCGAGTGCCATTCATATTTGTAAGATACCAAAAAAAATATTGGATCTTACAAAAATCAAAGACCTCCTAAAGATTTTTGAAAATAGTTCTGGACTTTACCAGAAATAAATGCGATGCTGGTTGTCCGATGAAAAAACTACTTCAACTCCTATTCAAAAAACCCCAACCATCCAACCTCGCTTTGAGCATTTGGGCATTCAACAATGAGAATCATATTGGTCAAATCTTTCGCCAAGGGCGGATATTCGACTATCTTTCTAAATAATTTTTAATATAATAAAAATGAAAACATATATTGCACAATGGCCAGATGGCACTATCACAATAGTAGATGCAGAAGACAAAACAGATCTATTCTGGAAATTGGATACAGAAGCCGATCCTATTAAAGCAAAGATTTTTGAAGTTCCATACGGAGACGGAGGAATACATATCACGACAAATCTAACAACAAACAAAAAAGGGGAACCAACAATCGAATTTAATTCTGGAGAATATGGAGAAGAATTGAAGAGAGCGAAATGGTCAAAGGGAACGACTCTAAAAGCAATGCAACAATTCGTTCCAGAAACAACCGAAGAATTAACCAAACAACTCTGCCCCCAACTTGGAATAACTTACAAATAATAGAATAGGAGGAACAATGCGCTAATAACAAAAAGAAAAACCCGATCTGAAAAGGTCGGGTTTTTTTGTGTCTTTGAACCTTGCTCATCCTTCATATTTGTAAGATATCAAATAATTTAAATAATCTTACAAATATGGGACTTCTCGGACTCGGTGTTCTCCCAAAAAAAATATTTCAAATCTGAAAAATAATTCTCGACTTTACCAGAAATAAAATGTAGTATCTTTCATGTCGATTGGGAAAGGTTCTCACTCGACAACTAAACCACAAAATACAAACTACAAAATACTATGGCATCTGGAATCGTCCCTATCATCGACCGCATCTACTCAAACGAAGGAACTGAATGGCATCGTTGTGCTATTCCAAAACAGAAAATCCTTCTGGAAGAAATTACTGATATTCTCTGGGATATTATTGAATCTCCCGTCTATTTGGCAAACAATATCGTAGTTCCTAACTACAAGATTCTTGCCGCTAACTTGGAAGGTCTTCGCACTGAAGCGGAAATCTCCGAACTTGGTGGACATATTCATCCGCTTCACATTCCTAAAAGCGGATATAAAGTCATTTCCAATCCAGAAGTTTGGAAGTGCATGGAAGAGTCCTTGAAAGACTTGGACGCTACCATTACTTCAGTCGGAACTCTGGAGGGTGGAAAGAAGTTTTTCATTTCGGTCACTATTGGAGACTCGGAAATGATTATCAATAAAGACAAATTCAAATTCTTTTTGAACTTTGTCACCTCCCATGATGGAACTATCACTATGGTTGTCTATGATTCTGCAATGCGAATCGTCTGCATGAATACCTTGCGTTGGAGCATGAACAATCAAAACAAGGGGGCTTTGAACTTTCGAGTCACCCATACTAAAAATGCTTCTCTGGCTTTGACAAACCTTCCCGAACTTATCAATTCGATTATGAAGGGTCGAGCAGAACTGAAGGATGTTATGGAATACTTGGAAACCTGCAAGGTGGATTCCAATGATGCCATCGCAATGGCAGCAGGATACTTTGTGGAAAATACTGGAACAAAGGAACTTTCCACTCGTTCCATGAATGCGGTTAATGAGATTTCCACTCTTTTTACTCGCGGAATCGAATGTCATGGTCAAAGCCTTTACGACTTGGCGAATGCCGTAACTGAATACTGGACAAGCGGTAAGGGAACTGGTCAAAGCGGAGCATCTGCCTCTGATCGTTCCTATCGTTCTGCAATCGGTGGAGCGGCGGATCACAAATCAAACTTCATCGCAATGCTCGCAAACGAGAACCATCGCTCGGAAGTTTTCGAGAAGGGTAAGGAAGCACTGGCTTTGTCTCTTGCCAATTAAGACATAAGGAAAAAACAAACACTATCCCCACTCTCCAAAAGAGGGTGGGGATTTTTATTTTTGCATAGTGTTGTAATGTAACATGGTGTAACATGGTGTTGTAATGTAACATGGTGTTGTAATGCTGCATCATGTTCCATATCCCATTGCAATTCTGTAAGATAAAATATAAATCAAATAATCTTACAAATATCAATGACACTAAAAAAAATTTTAAAATACTTCTTGACTTTACCGGTAATATCGAATACATTCATATTTCTATGATGACAATTACTACAAATAAAAATCTTGTAAACGGAACAACTCTTCAAGGGTATCTTCAAGCTACCTATGATACTATTGTTAAAATCTTGGGAGAACCTACCTGTGGACCTTCGGGGGATAATAAAACAACTTGTGGGTGGATATTGAAGAATGAAGACGGAAATGTTGCAACCTTGTATGATTGGAAAACAAAAACCACACCGCTTTCTCCATATAACTGGCACATTGGAGGGGTTGATGATTCTGCCGTTTTGGGAGTGCAAGAACTATTCCCCGAACATAAGACAACCATTTTCAAGTTTTAAATAATAAGAAACAATTCGTCCCTTTATCCCCATACTCTTCATCGAGGAGTATGGGGATTTTTTTGCCTATAGGCATAATTTACCTATAGGCAAAAATTGCCTATTATGCCTTTCATATTTGTAAGATACCAAAAAAAATATTTAATCTTACAAATTTGAACCGTTTGATGGCAGAATTTTTTTCCATAATTGTAAGATATGGAAAAATATATTTGATCTTACAAATATGGGCGCATGAAAAATTTTTTTTCGGATTGAAAAGATTTTTCTTTACTTTACCAGAAATAAATGAGATAGTTTTTCCCTCATGAAACTACTAGCTACTAACACCAAACTTGAAAAAGGCATCAAAAAATCATGGAAAACTCTCGGGCTTTCCCTCGCTCCCGCTAATCTCTCAGGAAAACAACTCTGCCCTCATCGTTCACCGGGCTGTGAATTTTCCTGCCTCAATACCGCTGGCATGGGCGTATTCTCCAATGTTCAGGAAGTAAGAATCAATAAGAGCAAGTTCCTCATCGAAAATCGAAACGAGTTTCTCGCTCAACTTGAAAAGGAGCTTACTAACCTACACAAACGAGCAACCAAAGGCCAAAAAATTGCGGTGCGCTTGAATGTCTTATCGGATCTTCCGTGGCATAATTTGATTGATATGGAGTCTTTTCCTCTTATCAATTTTTATGACTATACTCCAAACCCTAAGCGCATGATTCAATTTTTACGTGGGGGATTGCCGTCGAACTATCATCTGACATTTTCTCGGAAAGAAAATAATCAGAAAATGGTCGAATTGATCGCCTCAATGGGGGGAAACATTGCTGCCGTATTTGATAAACTTCCAGACACCTATTTGAGCAAGCGTGTGATTGATGGGGATGAAACCGACCTACGTTTTCTCGACCCTCGCGGCATTATCGTCGGACTAAAAGCAAAAGGAAAGGGTAAACATGACACTTCAGGATTTGTAATAAGATAGGGAAAATGAGGAGAAATCCCGCCACTCGAAAGGGTGGCGGGATTTTTTTTATTCCGAGGCTGACACCAGCATCCATTTTTGTAAGATATGGAAAAGGATATTTGATCTTACAATTATGGAAGATTGGAGGGAAAATTTTTTTCAGATTCAAAAGATTTTTCTTTACTTTACCAGAAATTTTTGAGATATTCTTTACCTCATGAAACTACTACTCAAACACCTCATTGGAACACAAGTGAAACACGGCTCTCCGGGCTATGAGAATCTTGAAACAATAGAATCCATTACAACTCGCTCCGGGAGTCGCTATGCAACTATTCAGTTTGTGAGCGGATACTTTACTCATATTCTCAAAATCGATCTTAATAAGTTCGTGAAAAAGGGTTCGGTGCAATACGACCGCGCATTTGGGTTCACCGGGCTGGAGTCCATCATACCAGCATAATTAAATACTAACCCAAAAATCCCATCACTCGAAAGGGTGGTGGGATTTTTTTTATTCCGAGACCGACATCAGCGTTCATTTTTGTAAGATAAAATATAAATCAGATAATCTTACAAATATGGAAGACCCCCCTAAAAATTTTTGAAAATAGTTCTTTACTTTACCAGAAATAAATGCGATACTCTTACTTGTCGATTAAGAAAGGTTCTTGTTCGACACTCAAAACAAAAATCAAAAATAGCCAACTATGAATATAAAAATCAAAGCCATTGATTCCCTCCGAGAAGCAACCCAAAAAGGATGTTCTTTTATGACATTCCTCTATCGCTCAAAAGGCACTGGGGAAACCAGCAAATATCAGATCAACTTTGGGATCGACTATCACAAGGCTTGCAAAACGGACAAGGATGCTTTGGAATCCTACACTCCCAAGGATACCTTGGAAGAGACCGCAAAAGCGGAAATGCTTCAGTCCCTTACGGAAACCCTAACTGAAGGCGTTTCTTCATCCTATACTCAGAAAGATACTTTTGAGTCTATCGGAAAAGGCATCCGTCAGCACCGGGAAACTGGGGAAATCTATATCTACGGATTTGTTCAAAGCAAGAAGCAAGTGGAGCCTCCAACCAATCCAAAGAAACCAGTCAATTCCCGCCCTCTCACGCTTGCAAAGAAAGCGATTGAAAAGGCTTGCGACTTCAAACGCACCCGCTTCGGATCATTCATTATCAACCCCGAAAATATCGGTGGCATTGTCACCCGTGGGGAAGTGATCGAGATTCACTAAAGAGAAAACGAAAAGAGGACAACCCAAAAATCCCATCACTCGAAAGGGTGGTGGGATTTTTTTTATTCCGATGGTATTGCTTTCTTCCATAATTGTAAGATATTAAAAAGGATATTGAATCTTACAAATATGAGAGCCATGCTCAAATATTTTGTTCAGATTCAAAATATTTTTCTTTACTTTACCAGAAATAAATGCGATACTTTTTGTCTCATGAATACCACATTCACTCGTCAACAATATCTAAACAACGAATGCACCCACCGCGAATACTATTCGCAGTTCGTGACAAAGGGAACAAAGCAAAGACTCCGCTCAACTCTCAAGCTTTCTGCTCTCAAGGATGGAATAGATAATCACTTCAACAATATCCCACTTCACTTTTGGGACAACTTCATGCCAGTTGTTCCATACGAAATCTCAAACAAGATTCAAGCGTGTGGTGACTATTGCACATTATCTGGAATTGTCTGCATTCTAAAAGAAGCGGCAATGCAGATTGCGGAAGAGTAATCAAACTAACCTCAACCAACCCCACACTCTGAAAAGGGTGTGGGGTTTTTTTATTCCGAGGGTCTTGCTTTCTTACATAATTGTAAGATATTAAAAAGGATAATGAATCTTACAAATATGAGAGGCAGGAAGAAAACTTTCTTTCTAATTAGAAAAAAAGTTATTGACTTTACCGGAAATAAATGCGATACTATTTGTCCTATGATAAAAAATCCACCTGTCTGTATTGTCCTAACGACTAACGGCGATCTCATCGCCACCAACGAAATCAAAGAGGGGGAAGTCCTCAAGCGAACAACTACGGAATATCCTGTTATTCGCGTTCCAGAAAAATTTCTCTACGATCACATGATTGGGAGAGAATGTCCCTCTCCATTCATCGTGAGAGAAACCAAACAGCACTACTTCATTGCCGCTATCGACTGCGATGGTTGGAGAGATTTAGTGAGTGATGCAGAGTTCTACACCGATCCTTACGGCCCCGATGCTGAAGGCTTGGAAGGATTGAAGAAGTCTGCCAAAGCAACCCTCAAGGTTCTGCGTGAAGTTACTCCGGTGACGCTTGAACGAACGTACAAGATCGAGATGCTTTCGGATACCTGCCCCTCTCTTGGATGGTTCAATGTTTTAGATAGCTCCGACAGCATCGATATCGACGCTCCACCTCTTCGCACTCGACTATTCACCTCGCGCAAAGAGGCAGAGGAGTTCATCGATAGAAACCAACTGGAAGGTCATGGCTGTGACTTGCGAATAGTCCCTTGCTGATAGCCGTCCGGTCTCGACCCAACCCAACCCTATCCTCGAAAGAGGATAGGGTTTTTTTGTAGCAGTCTGTTGCGGGGTAGCAGTCTGTTACAGGGTAGCAGTATGTTTAAATACCTTTTAATTAAAGACTTACTTAAAAATACACATCCATGTTCTCCACATTTGTAAGATAATAAAACCAAAGTTGTATCTTACAAATATGCGTGTAAAACAAGAGGGTCGTTTAAAACACGGCAATGAGACGAACATGGCATTAACCGAGAGGGTCTGTTAAAATAAGTATTAATTAAGATTTAATTAAGTGTTAATTAAGGGGGCAATGCCACCCCCCCCCCATCTATATATACCCCCTCCCCCAATATAAGAAAGGTTCTTTCCAATCTCTTTAAATAAAGGGGAAAATAGGGAAAATAATATAATATATTAAAAAAATACTTTATATTTGTAAATATAATAAATGAGAGACAAAGATTCGATAATTCTTGAAAATTTATACTATACGATAGTAAAAGAGCAAACTTCTGATATTTCTTCTGAAGAATTAAAAACAAAAGAACAGTCAATACAAACCTTTGGACAGCTTTTTGAACTATTAAAAAGCATACAATTAAAGGCTACTGGAAAAAAAATTGCTAAGGGTGCTATTAATGCTGGTATTGATGCAGCACTTGGGCTTATACCCGGAGCATCAACAGCAAAGACTGCTTATGAATTTTTCAAAGCGTGTTATTCAAAACCTGATGATAAAAAAACAAATACGGTTTTGGATAGATTAGATGTTGATGATCAAACTTCTTTAATTATTGATGATAATATTGAAAATGCTTTTCTTAAATATATAACAGATTTAATTCAAAAGTACGATCCTAATGAACCGATTCCGGATGATTGGGATATGACCAAAGAACTCAATAGATATTTAAAATCTAATTATGAAAACAGATCGATATCTATTCCTAATAAAATAGACAACTCTAAGGCTTCTTCTGCGTACAGAACGGTTCAGCCGCAAAGATCATCTGCTACAAGATTTGCTGCTAATTCAAATTTACCAGAAAACCAATAAATTTTAATATAAAAAAAGAGGGGGATTTCTCCCCCTCTCCTATTAGACTGCTGTTGGAATGTTATACTTGAATACCATTTCATCCTCTTCCTTCAGACATCGAGCAATATGTCGAGTAGGAAACATATAGGCATTTGTAATTTTGCTAGTATACATATATCGGGTGTTCTTGTTGAAGAATTGTCCAGTTTTCTTGTTCTTGATTACCCATACATGTTTTGTGTTTTTGTTCATAAGGCGGATACTATATAATATCTGTGATAGATAGTCAATATCTTTTTTTCTTTTTTTATCCCTTCCTAAAAAATAAGTATTATATATGGCAAATAGAAAATCAAATTGGAACGATAGAATTAAAAAATCTATTGACGATAAGCCAATTAAGAAAAAGAATCAAGGATTTACAGTTAAAAATGTAAAGATAGAAGAAATTCTTGATGAGAGTGGAGAAGTCTTGGAGGATACTGTTATTCGTTTTAGTTTTGATGGTATAGTAATAATACTCTCTGTTGCCGATGCTCTTAGAATGAATGCGAAATTGGAAAAGTTATTGAAGTTGAAATAGTATCATTTAAATTGTACCAAATCTTTAATCTTCATATTATGAGTATCGCAATGAAATTTCATATTGTTTGACTCGTCTATAAATCCCTTGGGATAGAATTTAGCATTTTTAAAGAAATCGTTTTTTGATATCATTCCACATAACCATGCTTTGGAATTATCATTTAGAATTCGTACAAACAAATATACGTCACATTTTTGTTTTGTATTATATTCGCTTATAGAGCATTCATAAAAATCTTTTGGTTTGGAGGAACATTTTTTTGTTTTTACATCTATTTTGATATTATTTTTAATAATATCGTAATCATGTGTATTTTCTATTTTGGCTTTAATATGATGAGCCGCTACTATTTCTCCTAGAAATCCGACAACATTCCCCTGTCCTTTTGTTATGGAATTTCTCAGATGTCCCATTTCTTTGGACTTTCTTTCTGCTTCTTCTATCCATTCTTTTTTAATTTCGATTTCTTTCATAATATTTTAAATAATCCACCAATCGGGGGTATTACCCATCTTCCATTTGGAAAAGTCTTTCTTATCCTTGATATAGTATGTTCGATATGCTTTTACCGGATCTTGGTCTTTGTATTCCTCTGGCATGGCTTGTGAGGTAAATATTATTATGAATAATAAAAGACAATGTACTATATGTCAAAATATATTTCCAGCAACTACTGAATATTTTCATAAATCTAATACCTCCAAATGCGGACTTCATAGTAGATGTAAATCATGTAAGAAATTATTAGAAACGGAAAGAAGAAAGAAAAATCCAGAAAAAGCATTATTGAAAGATAAATTTTTTAGAGAAAAATATAAAGACAAAAGAGTATCTTATATAAAAGATTACGCTCAAAAAAATAAAAAAAGATTAAACGAAAAAAGAAGAAAGAGATATCATAATGATCCAAAATATAAAATGAAACAAATATTGAGACGTAGATTTTATGATGTTGTTATTAATAAATATCAATCTTCTATGGAATTTGGATGTTCTATTGAAGAGTTATGTTTATACATAGAATCAAAATTTTCAGATGGAATGACATGGGAAAATCATGGTGAATGGCATATAGACCATATCAAACCCTGTTGTGCTTTTGATCTTACTGATCCAGAACAACAAAGAGAGTGTTTTCATTATTCTAACCTTCAACCATTGTGGGCTGTTGATAATTTGAAGAAAAACGGGAAATACCCCCAATAAACCAAGATGGTGTGGGTCGTCCTTTTTCCCATTTTGCAAAATTTGATTTTTCTTTAATATAATAAGTTCTATATGACTCTACTATATTTTTTGATTTATATTGATCAGGCATAGCACAAGGTTGATCTGTAAACTTCCCATCTGGAATAAGATAATCCATATTACATAATTTTTCAATTCCCTTCTGACATGAATGAATTTTACAATACCTTCTTGTGTATTCATTACAAAGCTCAAGAGCATGAATAGACGCCCAATTAAAATTTTCTCTTGAATCACCACACCATCTTGTACATGGATGATTGTGATATCCCCCTTTTAGTGGTGTTCCTTTTGCTGTTAATGGCATCATATCACTTGTTGCCCCATGTCTAATTACAGCACTTCCAAGCTGTTGAAAAAGTTCAACTACCATTTTTGAAGAATGTTTATCACAGTGATATTGAGCAGCTTTGATTGGGCAGTTATCAAGAATAAAAATATTCATAGGGGGAGATTACATTGAGAAAACCTTTCAGTCAAGCATAAATATTAAAATAATATAATGCGAACCAAAGATCAAATACTCCTAGAAAGTCTTTATTCTAAAATTTTTTTAAAAGAGGAGAGAGAAGAAAAATTAGAAAATGGATCAATAATAAGGTATAATGATAAAGGAGTAAAAATATATCATAAATATCCAAGCGGAGCGGAATATAGATATGATGATAATGGAGAATTAATATATAGCAAAGGATTGAACGGAGCGGAATATTTCGCAGAACCATACAAATTAACGATAAAATATCCAGATGGGACAGAAGAAATAAAGGAATGGGATGATCGGTTTTATGATAGAGAAGATGGGGACGATGAGGACGATGACAGGTTTTTAATTTATCATAAAGACCAAATGGGCAATGAAAATTTTTGGAGATATGATGAAAACCGGCATCTTATTTTTTGGAAAAATAGTGCAGGAAGCATAGAAGAATGGAAATATGATAATAGGGATATGTTAATATATCATAAACTTCCAGATGGAAGGGAAGAAATACACACATATGATGAAAATGGTATATTGGTATATTATAAAGGAGTTGATGGTACGGAAAGTAGTACTTTGCCCGGAAGCAACCCAAAAGAATATACAATAGTTAGAACAACAACAGCTGGATTGGAAATGCATTCTAAATACCATAATAATTCTTTAAAATACTCTTGGAAAAGAATACGAATGAAGGACTGATACGATGCGAACCAAAGATCAAATACTCCTAGAAAGTCTTTATTCTAAAATTCTTTTAAAAGAGGAAGAAAATATAGAATCAAATCCTCCTGATAAAAAAACGGAATTCGAAAAAATAGTCGATTCTAAGGGAAGAGTGACATATCAAACCGAACTTCCGGATGGTACTACATGGGCATATGACGATAGACAAAATTTAATATATAAAAGAGACAAATGGGGGGATGAGGAAAAATGGGAATATGACGATGATAATGTTCTTATATATCACCTAGATGAATATGGAAAGGAAATGTTTAAAACATTTACAAATAATTCTGTAAAATATTTTTACAAATACCATGATGGGTCGGAGAGTATTTCATATATGGAATACTGGAATGATATTGATAAATCCGATATTGATGGGATTCTTAAAGAAAAGTATACAAAGGATATACACGGATTCGAAAGTTTAAAAAAATGGAATAAAGAAGGACAGATAATTTATAACAAGGAATATGATGAATTTTCCGGAAAAGATATCGAAAAAAAATATGAATATGATGAGGATGGAAATCCTATATATTACAAAGAAGGTGATGATGTCACTCGATTTATACACCACCCAAAAGAAGGCAGATTAACAGTATATTTAAACGATAATAATAGAGAAAATTTTTCAATTTATGATGAAAGGGGAGTTATTGTTCGTGAAAGGCGTATATACAAAGGAGAAAATATCGAGGATAATCTGGTATATAATAATTCTTGGCTTAAATATAATTGGAAAAGAAGAATGATATCCGACACATGAAAAACAAAGATCAAATACTCCTAGAAAGTCTTTATTCTAAAATTCTTTTAAAAGAAGAGGACACAACTCTGGAAGATGGTGAAATATCACCAGAACAAAAAGATTTGGAAGACAGTGAATGGTATATAGAAAACCTTCTTTCGGATGAAATAAAGCTCGGACATGCCTATAATAATATTGACTATAAATACAAAGCTCCGTTTAACTTGCCAACACTACGAAAAGCGGCTCGTATTTATGCGGAAAAAACCAAAGAAATAAATCTTCCAGATTTGCAAGAAGCGGTTTCGATTGTTGGTGGAAGTGCTATTACAGTAAATTTACCGGAATTACATCATACTGAACATCTAGAATTGGATAATGTGAAAATATTGGACCTTCCTAAATTAACTACTTGTGGAGATATTATGACCAGAGCAGAAGAAATACATTTACCAAATTTGTATATGTGTGGTCATATCTATGCAGAAAAAGCAAAGAAAATTTTTATAATGGAACATCTCAAGAATAAATTACAAGGGGTTCCAAAAAATTGTGATATTATTTATCCAAAATTTATAAAAATAAACGAAACCATTCAAAGATATGTTAGATATGAAAATAATCTTATTACATACTCTTGGAATAAGAGAGTAATACTAGACTCTTAATTAAGATAAGTGAAGTCCTAGATAGGATTTCTAGAAGCTTCTTTCCATTCCTTTTCCAAGGTAGGAAATGCTGCTTTTAAAATCTTTGGAAGCGGCATACCTACTTGTAACATAGTTATTGCCATGTAACGAGCTTCTGATTTATCCACTCTTAAAACAGTGTTTAAAGCTTGTTCCGGTGGCTGTTCTCTTTTTGCAATGGCATTATGAATAGCAACTCTTGCTGGAAAGAAGTGTTTAATTGCATTGTCTGTATTTTCGACAGGGGCTTTTACTTCTGTATCAGCTCCTTGTAATCCTCCTACAGCTGCCAATCCGGTCATGGCGGCTCCTGCCAAGGCACTTCTGAAGTTTTCTGAAATCTCCCCACCTTCTTCTCCCCCCTCTTCTGATGAAGACTCCTCCTCTCCTTCTCCTGCTTCGGATTCTGAAGTGGAATCTAAATCGCTTTCCGATTCTGTGTCAAATCCTCCCATATCATCATATTCCTCAAAGAAGGATGCGAAGTTGGGCATTCCTTTTTTGTAATAGAAATTGTTGAAAGATTCTTCGAGTTTCGGTGGCTCTTGTTGTGCGGTTTCGGTTGGAGGACTTACTTCCGCGCTGTCTGGTCTTTCTCCAGATATTTCTGCCGGAATTTTTCCTTTTTTATAAAGCTGAGGGTATTCTTCTCTTGGGTAAATACTTTCAAAAGCATCCTTTGCTTCATCTGAAAATAATCGATGTTTAATAGATGTAATGTCTGATCCTGTAAATTCTGTACAATCATCAAACTTATTCATTCCATATGGAATAGACATAAATAGTGGCTCTCCATCATAACGAGGGCATCTTCTGGCAGACTTATCGAACATTTTTTGTGTTATAATTCCGTCATCAGTAACATAAATGGTTTTACAATAAACAAACATTTGTTCATCATATAATCTCGCATTAGGCGATTTGGTTTTTATGTCTTTAGTATTGAATTCAATTGAAGTATTGGCACCTCTTTTAGGTTTATTATATAATCCTAAATTTGACAAAAGTTTTGAAGATCCTTTTTCTGAAAATCCGTAACATCCGGTTTTGTTTAATATCTCTTCATTATAATATCCACGCTCTTTGCCTATGTCTGTTGCCCAAAATAATCCTCCTTGGTAGTATCCTATGTGTTCTCCATTTTCTTCTACTTTATATCTTTTTGAAAAATAAAAAAACAATGTTGCGAGTCCCTTTTCCTTTGCCTCCGTACCGAGTCCTGTAACGTTTTTACCAAGAGCTTCCAATATTGCTCTAAAAAGATTGTAGTGTGCTTCTGTTCTTCCTTGGATTGGTTTTTTTTCGCCTTTGTATTTACCAGAACGTTCTCCTCCGTATATATACTCATTTATAGTAAGACCGGGAGTTGTTTGAAGGGTTTTAGGATCTGTGTGTTTTAATAATAAATTGGGATCGTTTTCATCAGTTGTCAACAAATTTAAAAGCTCTTCATATATATCTGAAAATTTAACTTCTTCCATTTCTCCCGTTTCCGGATTTTCTACATTAAATTCTTCTCTATCCGATGGATATGCTGCAATAGTTTTAATTATTTCACTAGCACTTTCCAAATCATTCGGATTGTTTCGTACATCATTTAAATAATTAAAAATAATAGATGCTCCTGAGACTGCTCGGTCATCTATTATTTTATTCGCCTCTCCTTTTCCTACAGAAGCTTGATTTATTTTAGATGCTCCGAGCGCACTAGGAAGGTTTGAAAATCCTGCTTTTGATAATCTATATCCCGATTTTCGAGTAGCCATTTCTGAAATAGTATTATAAGCATCTTCAAGTAAAACAGTATCATTATTTTTCATATATTTAAATTATACTTACAAAATTGGATGTAAAATCAAATATTTTTTTTTATTTTATAAAAAGAGTATATCGGTTTGATAAGTTTTAGCATATGACAATAAAAGAAATAAAAGAAATTGTCGAGGAAGCTCGTCAACTCTTGATAGAAAATTTTAAAAATGAATATGATAGATATCCAAAAGAAGATGAATTGATAAAATATGTAAACAAAATATACAAAGAAGGAATGGAATCGGACATTTTGGGAGATTTGTTTATAGAAGAGTTGGAATATCCGGAGGACTTCGGAAAACTTTTATTGATATTTGCGGCTTCTACAGATTAAAATATTTGTAGAAAGACTCTAAAGATAAAGACTTATCTTTTATCTTTGCTTTATAATCGTATAATTTTTTGATATATCCAGTGTGTCTTAGTTTTTTAAAGGTCAGATTTTCAATTGAATACTCTCCGTCTTTTTTTAATCCATCGACTCGCAATGCTTTAATTTCATCTCGTATTTTCTTTAATTCATTCATGGAAGATTGGGTTTCAATTGCATCGTCAATTATGTTCTGATATTTTTTAACTTTTGTTAAAACGTCCATGTCTGTCAATGTATATTCTGAATGAATTGGAGATTTTATCCATTTGTTGGATTTTAAATCATACACTGCCTTTCCCTTCAAAAATACTTCTTTAAATTTTATATTAAGTTCTACTTTAAAACCTTTTATATAAATATTGTGTTCTTTGTTATATAATTTTGATTTTGTATCAAAATAATCTGCACTAAATTCACTTTCATCTTCTGGTTTTGCTATTATATGAATATCTATGTCACTTTCTTCTGTCCATTGATACGAGCATATGGAACCTGTTAAAAATATATTTTCTATTTTAGATTTCAATAATATCCCATCTAGAAAATCTTCGGAAATCTCCAAAAGTTTTTTTCTTATGGGTTCATACAATTTTTTATTTCTATCCCAAATATATGGATTTAAAGTTTTTCTTTCCATTATTAAAAAATATTTACTAAAATATCCTACAATACATTAAATATTATAAAATGATAATTAGTATAAAATATATTTTTGCAATATTATTCACTATATTATCTTCCAGTCTTTATGTTTATACAATGACAGGAGAGAGTCAACAATATGGAAATGTTTTATACTCTGTTTTTATAGGAATATTAATAACTTATATAATCTATATAAAAACAATTCAAGTCGGAACAAAAATGTTAGAGAAATATTATAATCGAAATAAATAATAACACGACCGTTGATATTGAGCTTTTTGATTCCAACCATAAAAAAATAGTTGACATATGGTAAATGGGGTACTATTATTGCGACCCTAAAACATATGGCAACCATATCCGAAAAAGAAAAACAAAAAATTGTACAAGCCGCACGTTCTCTTCGTAAAAAGGGAAAAACAAATACCGAAATCTCTCGATTGTTGAATGTTCCTCGTTCTACAATTTTTGGTTGGATTGGTGGTAGTACAAAAAAAATAATCATCGAGGAAACTATTACCAGTGATGAGAATGATTTGTTTGATGTAAATTCGCTCAAGGCTATTTCTACAAACTCTCATTTTAAACAAGAAAATGAGATTTTGGAGTTTATTGAAAACCTTGCTCCTATCAAATATCCTGCTCCAACTAGAGGCAAGGTAAAAAAAGATTCGAATGATATTGCGGTTGTCATTGGAGATTTGCATTTTGGAATGGAACATCAACCGACACTTGATATCTTTTTCCAAGTGGTTTCGGAATTGAAACCCAATAAGGTTATTTTGAATGGAGATACTCTGGATATGTTTGCAATTTCTAAATATCCTAAAGATGCCAGACATCATCAAACACTTGCCGATGAAAAGGTTCGATATCATAAGTTTCTGAAAATTCTTCATGATATTGTGGTTGATTGGGATTGTGAAATTTTCGAAACAAATGCCAATCATTCAGGAAACAGTCAAGAAGGTAGGTATTGGCGTTATATCAGTCAAGGAATCGGAACATTAGCAGCATTGCCGAGAGTTCAAGAGCTTCTTAGTTATCAAAATGTTTTTTTCCCTCCAGAAGATTGGTGTCGAATTCAGTTGGTAGATAATGTTATTCTTCCTACCAATTTTATTATTCAACATGGAACTGTTGTGCGAAAGCATGGTGGCATGTCTGCTAGAGGAGAATTTGAAAAGATTCTAGCCTCTACCCTTACGAATCACACTCATCGATTTGGATGTTCTTCGCAACGTTTTCCATCTGCTGGAAATCGACAAGAACAAACATTTGTAAACTATGAAAACGCATGTGCATGTAGATTTGATGTTGACTATGTTCAGAATGCAAATTGGCAAAATGGTTTTGCAATTGTCAATTACATCGAAGATAGCATTGGCGTTGAGCAAGTTGTTGTTTATGGAAACAAGGCAACTATTTGTTCTTTAAATAAAACTATACGAGTGTAAGTATAGTTAATGAATGACATAAACGAACTTATTTTATTAACTAGTATAGATAGAAAACTTTCCGACATAGTTGATGTTTTACATAAAAAAAATAAAGATGAACTAGAGACAGAAAATTTAGATTCCGATTCCAATATTCAAGTATTATTGGAGGAATAATGAATCGTATAGTATTTATTATTACATTCATTTGTATATTAAATGGATGTACTGTATATACAGAAAAGCAATCAGAAGCTCTTTCTAGGAACGTATATGCAACCAAAGATTCTATAGATTTTGCCAGAGTCGATTTGGCTTCTCAATATGCAAATGAAACCATTCGCTTGGTAAAACCTCCAAAAACTAGAATAGATATACAACCTGTATATATTAAAAATTCTCCAGAAACAATTGATAAAAGACGAGTTGCTTTTGTTCCACAAGAATATAAAAACGATAAAATAGTAATTGTAAACACTTCGGAATATGATGAATTGCTTAAAAATAAAGCAGTTTCAGAACAATTAAAACAGGATAATGTAAACATATTAACTCAAAAGAAATTTGTTGATGAAGAGCTTCAGAAACAAATCGAATATAGAGAACAAATGGTTAGAGATTTGAATATCATGCAAAGAAAACTTGCAGAGAAAGATTTAGCTATTTTACAAAGAAATGTAATAATCCTCGTACTATCTCTTCTCATAGGAATCGGAGTGTATTTAAGATTTAAGGGCGGTTTGGTATTTTAATACAAAATAAAAGATAAGTATCTAATATGTGGAAAGGCATTTTAGATACTACCAAAAGCGCAATTGCTTTTCTCCAAAATGGGAAAAGTCCTCCTAATACTCCTGATTATCAAAAACATTTATTTGATAATATGAATCATTTCGCATCTAAAAAGTTTTTTATAGTATTCAGTGCTGCATTAATGCTTGCGTTTTTTTATTTTTCAAGCGTTTTTATATTATTTGCAATGCCCGATAAGGCCGAATATATAACAGGATATGTTACAATGTTTTCCAAATGCATGGAAATTTTTGCAGTTATAATTGCTAGTTATATTGGCATACAAGGATTTGTGGATCTTAAATACAATAGCAATTCTAACACCTCATTGGAATCTAAAACAGTAACAGAAAATAAATTTGAAAATTTAACTACAAATGCGAAAGAGGAGGATTATACATTGGAATGAAAACTCCCTCAGATGATACATTAAAATTATTGTTGGAATATGAAGTTGGTGGTGGTAAATCATATTACGATAAATATTTATCAAAATTTACATTTCCGGGGGGAGAAAGTGGTCCTACAATTGGAATAGGAATAGATTGCGCTTTTTATTCAAAGGAAGAAATATCCAAAATTTTTAGTTTTTTGAATGATGAAGATATTAAACTCATACAAGGAGCTTCAGGAAAAACCGGACAGGCGGGAAAAGAATATACAAAAGTTTTGAGAAATGCTGGTATAACGGTTTCTTGGGATCAAGCAATGAATATATTTGAGTCTTTGACTTGGAAGAAGTTTTCTACCTTGGCAGAAAAAACATTTCCGGATTTGGATAAATTATGTGATAATGCATATGGTGCAATAGTATCTCTAGTGTTCAACAGGGGAACTTCATTGAAAGGTAATAGTAGAATCGAAATGCAAAATTTAAAAAATATAATTCCTACTAAAGATTATGGAAAAATTGCAAATGAATTTGTAAAAATGAAAAGAATTTGGCAGGGTAAGGGATTGGATGGGTTATTAAAAAGAAGAGATGCTGAAGCCGATCTGGTGCGTTCTTGTATATGAGTCTACAACAAGTATATCTTAATCAAATACAAAATAGCAGAAGAATTAATATTGGAAGCTTTCCCCTACCTCCTATAGAAAGAGACCCTACAATAAATAGTTTGGAATTAGATTTATATAAAAAAATATCGGAAATAGATCCATCCGTAAAGTCTGAACCTGTCAATATTAACATAAAAAATAACTCAGTAGAAGATGCTATAAAAGAATTACTTGCAATTACAAAAAGTAAAAATATATAAGTGTGTATTGTGTTTTGGATAAGTATTATTACATCCATGGCTAACAATAATACAGTCAATAAAGCAATCTCCATAACAGATAAACTTGGAGAGTTTGAGGATAGACACCGTCCTTTTATCAATGTTATATTAAAGCCAATGCTTACATTGTTGGTGTTTTTGTCTGTTGGTTATTATACCATGTGGATGTCAACGAATTATGTCAAATCTGATAACTTTAATTCGTATATAGAAAAACAATTAATATCTGATAAAGAACAAGATCAATTAACCAAAGCGAGATTTGAAATAACGCAAACAAAACTGGAAACTATAATAAACCAACAAATTGCATATACTGAACAATTAAAAGCATATAATCAGTTATTATCAGGATTTCAAAAACAAATAGATCAGATAGATAGTAGATTAATGTATTTAGAAAGAAATAAAAATAATAATTAATATTTTTATGAAAAGAAATTGTTCTTTTAAACAGGGAGTAGTTAAAACAACAAGCCATCCCAATCTATTATATGGTCAAATAGTATATATAGTAGAAGAAATTGGTCATAGGTGTAAAGTTAAAGCATTTAACTCTTCCTTTGTAGAAGAAATAGAAAAGAAATTTTTATTTATTTCTTGATTTGATATTCTGCTGAGATAAATTGTTACTAGCCTTAGTGCTTAAATCTACATATATAGATAGATTTTTGTGAATAAAACATTTAATATAAAAATTAAAGTGAACTAATATTCTTTAGCATTATAGACAACTAAATATTATAGTGAGATTTAATACATCAATAAAAAAAATATTAAATGAATATGTGGTTTTGCGAGAAGGATATTTTCATGTACCTAAACAAGTATTTCAACACATACTCGATGATTATTATGAAGTATGGCGTATTGTCCAATCTAACGGCATAGACAATATAACGCCAGAATCACTTCCGACAAAGGATTTTGATCTCGATTTTTCCGGAACAAATTTTGAATTTTTAAATACACTTGACCCCAAACCATCCATAAGAGTAAGATATGCATTAGGTGGCGGTTCTTATTTTTCTCTCATTCCGAGTAAAAAATTAAAAAGTGATCCCAGCTATAAGAAAAATAAAGGATTTATTCAAATTGATTTATCAAATCCGTACAGAGTTGTTATTGATATAATTGAACATGAGATTTCACATTACATTCAAGATTATATTAAAAAATACACAAGAATAAAAAGAGGAGAAATCAATCCGATATACAGTACAACAAAAGGTTCTTTAGGGGGATTGCCTCCAAAAAAAATACTCGATAAGCATGGAGTGCCAATGGACTCCGATCATAGTCTAATTCCAACTGAATATTATCCAGACCTCTTATCGTCTATACGACAAATGGAATTCGATTTTTCTAGATACTATCCAGACTATGAATATGATGAAAATTCTCCAACTAAATGGGAAACGGAAAAGAAGAAGTTTTTTTATGATGTATTGAAAGGTAATATCAAGATTCCCATTGCAAGTTCCGTATTTAAAGTATTCAAAACCATATCAAAAAGATTTTATAATCATATGGTTAAAATTGCTTATGATGCTTTTATCAATAGACATCCGAATTTGAATGTCAGAGAATTGAAAAGAATTGGTTCTGAACTTGGATTGGCAGATATGACATCGGATAAAAAGCTGCCACAATCTCAAAACGAAAAATCATAATAAAATATTATTGACAGATTAGAGTATATGATATATTATTCGGTGTATGAAACTCGCGTCAATAGAAGTTATCAAATCTATAAAAAATCACGATAATGCTGATTCCTTAGAACTTTGTGAAGTTTTGGGATGGCAAACGGTAGTAAAAAAAGGAATCCATAAAGAAGGAGATAAGGTTGTATTTATTACGATTGATACCATCGTTCCTCGTTGCGAATGGTCAGAATTTTTGGTTGATCAAAAAAATCCAGATAAACCCATTAGATTGAAAAATATTAAACTTCGTGGAGAGTATAGTTCTGGATTGGTTATTCCTTTGAGTGAATTTCCTGATCAATTTACAGAAACTACTGTGGTTGGAGAGGATTTAACCACTCTACTTGGTATTCAAAAATACATAAAGGAAATTCCTGCTAATCTTTCTGGAGAAACATTGGGAGATTTTCCTACTCATCTTACCTCAAAAACCGATGAGGACAATGGATTGAATGATCCAAATTTAGTCGAAAAGGTTCTCAATCACGAACCATATGTTACAGTAACACAAAAGCTGGATGGAAGCTCTATAACGTTAATTGTTGAAGATGGTGTGCTTACACAAGTTTGTACTAGAAACCTTTCTAAAAAGGAAACGGAAAATAACACATTTTGGAAAGCTGCTCGTAAGCTTACTATTCCAGAAAATTGGACGGGCGTTATACAGGGAGAACTTTGTGGTAATGGAATCCAAAGAAATCAGCTTAAACTAGAAGACGTTAAGATTTTCGTCTTTCAAATTAGCGAAAACAAAAAATACATGACCTACGAAGAGATGAAAGATTTTTGCAAAAATTCTTTACATTGTGATGTTGTTCCGTTAGTATGTAAACTAGAAATTGAGTCTACTATAAAACTTTGGGTAAATCCATTGCAAAAACTCCAAGAACTAGCAGATAAACAAAAATATCCAAGTGGTTTAGAAGGAGAAGGAATTGTAATAAGACCATCAACTTATCCAAAAGGGTATTCATCTCGTCGCCCACTTGGATTTAAACTCATCAACCGAAACTATAAAGATTAATAATATGTATAAACTCGAAAGAAAAGAAAACGAAGGCATGTGGTATGAAGTTATGCTCTCTCCATTTAAAACTAGAGAAGAGATTAAAGCATATCACGCAGAGTATAGCAAATACTACCCAAATACAAATACTATGTATCGCGTAACCAATCTAGAGACTAGAGGAATGAAAGCGATTCGATGATTGCGTATAAGCAACTTTTAGAGGTTGGTATTTTACAGGATAAATTAGTAACGATGAATGATGATATTTTAGATTTATATAAAATCAATCCCGAAAAATGTAAGACTCTTTTAAAAGAATTGTTAAAAATAAATATGGAATTACAAGATTTGGAAAAAGAATTTCAAAAGATTGAGGATATACAATAAATATTAATGGAGGATTAATTTGACTGGCGTCAAACCTAGTCTTGAAAACTAGCGGTGCTGAAAGGCATGGGGATCGATACCTCAGTCCTCCGAATTTTCCATTTTCCATAACCATAATGATGAGTGTAATGGCAATTTGGACATAATATATGAAAAAATTATTTTTATTATCATTTTCAGTTTTATTTCTATATGTTAGAATTTAAAACTCCAATCCCTGTAGTTACCCCACTGGGGGATGGATATGCAATTTATGTTACAAACGGAGGAACATTTGAAAATGATGTTTTTACTGTAACATTATGTGAAACCGGAAAAATATTGCATTTTTCTTCCGAGCAAATTAAAATACATGCAAATGCAACCTTTGGAATAAAAAAATAAATATTAGAAGCGGGGGATTAGTTTAAAAGTAAAACACCTGCTTTACACGCAGGATTCGGCGGGGCAGTACCGTCATCCCCTACCATTTTTTTATGAGACTAGAATTAAAAAGACATACAGTGCTTGTTTTAAATAGATGCTGGCAAGCTATTGGTATTAAAACTCCAACAGAAGCCATATCGATGATGTATGATGGGTCTGTAACTGCTATTGATATAAACAACAATCAGATGACTCCTCTTAAATGGGAAGAATGGATTGCGCTTCCATATGAAGAGGAATATCTTCATATACATACAATAAGTCTTAGTATAAGAATTCCCAAAGTTATAGTATTGTGTAATTTCGATAAAGTTCCTATGAAGAGACCAAAGTTTACAATGAAAAATCTTTGGATTAGAGATGATGGAATTTGTCAATATTCCGGAAAAAAACTTACCTCAAATACAGGAAATGTTGATCACATCATACCAAAAAGCCGTGGAGGTAAATCGAATTGGAGTAATTGTGTATTGGCACATAAAGAAATCAATGCCAAGAAAGCGGATAGAACACCGGAAGAATCTGGTTTGAAGCTACTTAAAGTACCCAAAGAACCTAGAAATATTCCAATTAGTTTATATATAAAAAACAAATATGAAATTAAAGAATGGGATATATTTCTAAAGGATTTTTATAATTGATATGAAGAAAAAGTGGATAGATGCGTATATGGATGTTGCAGAAAGATTTGCAAAACTTTCATATGCAAACAGATTGAAGGTTGGTTGTATTATTGTTAAAAAGGATAGAATTATATCTATTGGATATAATGGAACTCCAGAAGGATGGGATAATTGTTGTGAGGATGAAAACAATAAAACCAAACCAGAAGTTATACATGCGGAGATGAATTGTATAAACAAGTTAGCAAGAAATCACGAATCCGGAGAAAATTCTATAATGTTTATTACACATTCTCCTTGTATGGAATGTGCAAAATCCATACAAGGATCTGGTATAAAAGAAGTTTATTTTAGAAACAGCTATAGGGACGATTCCGGTCTACTCTTCTTAGCAAAGAGTGGAATTATTATACATCAAATTTAATGTTCAATCGAATGATATAATCTAAACATTATATTAGTCGTTGATAATTCTTCATTATTAATGATGCTTTCCAAAAACTTTTTAGTATTTTTATTTGCTATATTAAATTTCATGTATTTAGCTATAAATTTTCTTATATCATAAGCATCTACTTGTCTAAATTTAAACGGAGATTGGTTACTAACTCCCAAATCAAATTCAATTTCTATCTCATCTACTAAATCTGCTATTCCAGCTTTATCGAGTCCCATATAGAGATAAGATTTTTTAAAATCTACCTTCGGTCTTTCCATAAAATCTTTATCATCTTTAAAAGATCTTTCTAAAATAGTATTAAATGTTTTTATATTATTTTCGTCTATTATATTAGAATATTTAGAATTTTTTAATAAATTGAATTCATTTAGCGTCAATGGCACTTTTCTATAATAATGCTTTTCTGCTATTTTTTTAAGTTGTTTTTCTTTTTTTATTTTAGTATTTAGTGTTTTCATTTTATTTGTTATCAACGTTTTGGAGGTGTAAATTTTGACATAGCAGTCATAACGTTTTTTCTTGATCCAAATGCCTCCTTAGCAGCATTACTAATACTATCATCGGGATGATGATATAAAAATGCCAAAAAAACCTTTTTTTGTTCTGCATTTAATGCTTGTGATATTCTTGAAATTAAAGTGACTTGAAATTCTTCATCAACGTCATCTTTTAATTTCTTCAACACAAGTGCTGTTGCTTCGAACACTTTTTCTGTGTCGATGGGAGTTATATGCTTTTTTATAAATTCAAGTTCGTTTGTTTCCATATCCAGCGACTCTCCCTTTCTATTTAAATTTTGTAATACTGCATTACTTGCTGTTTTTAATTTTGATACTAAGAATCTTTGAATTTGCATTAATTGTCTAGCACTTTGCTTGGTAAGGTCTTCGGCCAGTACTTTATCTACTGTATATTGTTGGACCTCATCAACCCACGTTACAAATTCTCTTGCCCAAGTGTCATTTGTCTTAGAACGTATTTGTTTAAATAGTGTGTCTTTTAACGGCTCATCTCTTTGCAATCCTGCTTTTTTTCGTTCTATATCTGCTTTAAATACATCATGAATTTCGTCAGAAATTGCTTCTAACAACCTAGGCGACATATAGTTTACTTGTTTTTTTCTTATTTCTTTTTGATTACTGGATGCAAATGTTTCACCTCCATAAAAAAATTTCAAACCTTCCGGTGTCGCATTGCTTCTTATAAATCCAACTATTAAAGGATGTATTCCTCCTTTTTCCGCCCAATCACACCATCCTTCAGGGTCTACTATTAGTGTTGCTATTTGTGAAAATCTACCTAGTGCAGCTGTTGATAAATCTTTAGCGTCTGTTCCTTGTCCCGGAATATTTCCTGCTGCTACTATTGAAAACCCATCCGACATTGGTGTTTCTCCCACTGCTCTCTCTAATATAAGATTTAACAGCGCACTTATAGTATCTTCATCTGCTAAATTAAGTTCATCTAAAAATAGGAAACCTTCTAAGTTCGGTGTTATGAGTGCTATTAACTCTAAGCTTTTTGAGTATACAGTTTGTTTAAATTCGGAGGCTTCGAATTCTGCTCTAGACTGTGCTAGGGGCATTCCCGTCACATCAAATTTACTCATCCTAGAAGCAGTCATTGTTAACAATACAAAATAATTTTGAGGATTTCTTAACACCTCATACTTTTGATCTTCGCTTATTTTTATCCATTCTACAAACTCTCTGGGACCGCCTTGTGCTTCAGGGTTTCTTCTTGTTATATCAGACCCCGCAGCTCCCTTTAAATAGTTTTTAAAGTCTTTTTGAGTATTATATAATAGTTTTCCCTTTTCGGATACAGCGGCCATAGATTGTGATACATCACGGGCAAGACTTGTTTTTCCAAGTCCGGGATGTCCGAATATTAACATGGGTTTTCTAGATATAAATGAATCCGTAAATGCCAATCTTGCTGCTTTATAATTCATTTGCTCTCTTCCATCTTCGCGTATTTCTGCTGCTGGCAATTTTGCTTCAAAATCGTAATCAGTATCGAGGATGTCTATTGCTTCTATTTCTGCTTTGTTTTCGATTTTATTCAGATTGTTTATAGCAGGTTGTATACTGTTTACTATAGAATCTGCAATATCCTCTAAAACTAAATTAGAATTTTTATTTTTAGCAACTTGGAAATATCTTTCCATCAAACACTGAAGATCTTTATTTTTAATATTCATATTTTATTATATTTATATTTACATCAAATTTTAGCAATTTCATATACTTCTCCTATATTTTTCTCTTGACAGAATTTTTCCAAACGGTCTGTATTTCCTCCATTGTCTATTATAAAAAGTATTCTGTCCTTTGTGACTTCAGGTACTGTTATGTTACCATCTGATAAATATCCATCAGTAAAGTATATCAAACCCCCTTCGATTTCATCCACTCCTCTGGCTTTTAAATATTCTGCAACAGAACTCATATACGTTCCTCCGTTTTGACTGATTGGTATATTTTTTATTTCTTGTTGTATTTCTTCTACTGAAAGATCATTACATTCGATTTCAACATCTTGATACACAGAATCCATCCAATATAAAATTCGTATTCTTACGTTTGTATATGAAGTTGCAATCGTTGCAATTTCATTTAAAAATTTATGAATAGTCGATGTTGATATACTGGCACTAGTATCTATTGCTGCTACAATATCAACAACATCTTTAATTTTTTTAGTACTCGGAGTATATAATCGGGAGCCTGCCCAATTTCTAGAATCGGGTCGATCCCAATCTTTTGATATTCTCGGAATATCTGAAATGAATTTATCTAATAAAAATTTCCAATCTGATTTTGTTCTGTTAAGATTTTTATCAAACATATGAGTGCCTGTTACTTGATTTGATGGATTTGAACTTGCGAATTTAGATCCCATATTATCTTGCATTGTTTCTTTTCGAGCGCGATCTAAATTTTCTTTCATTTTTCTTTCCAATTCCTTCATTAGCTCTCTTCTTTCTTCTTCTGTTGAAGGTATTTCATATTCGGGATTCGGGGTATATCTAGGATTTCTCGAAGGAACATCCAAAACCCTCGGTTTTGATGGTTGGGGTGGAGTAGGGTTTGTTGGTGGATTCTCCTCAGCTTTTATAATTTTAGTTACTTGTGATATATGTGTTGTCATTATTTGTGTGTTGTATATTTATTAACGTCTTCATCGCGTATTGGATCAAAATCAACTTTTCCAGTAACAGGATCTATATTAGTTACAATTCCATGTGTATTGTTCCGATTATCCCAAATAACATTTCCTTTTTTTAATGAAGATTCTCCACCCTTTTCACCTTTACGTCCGGGTCCTGTTGGTCCGTCTTCAGGTTTATCATTGCCTTCTTCGCCTTTTTTACCTCCGGGTCCTGTTGGTCCGTCTTCAGGTTTATCATTGCCTTCTTCGCCTTTTTTACCTCCGGGTCCTGTTGGTCCGTCTTCAGGTTTATCATTGCCTTCTTCACCTTTTTTACCTCCGGGTCCTGTTGGTCCGTCTTCAGGTTTATCATTGCCTTCTTCACCTTTTTTACCTCCGGGTCCTGTTGGTCCGTATTGACCTCCGGGTGTTGTTGGGTTGTCTCCAAACTCTTGTGATGTTTTTTTATCCTTTTTTACCTGTTCCGGATCTTTCTCTTCCCATTTTTCTAATTCCCAATATAATCTTTCCGCTTTCATGTTTGTAATGTCCAAATTATTATAATGTGGAATTATCCATCTGTTGTTTATTTTCTCAGGTAATAATGCTCGGAATTTATCTGAATTTGGAAGTGCAAATCCATCTTTTAATAGCCACTTATTTATTACATAATCAGTAGCAACGTTCCATAATTCAATGTCTCTGTCTTCCATTCTAAAAAATGATAAATATTCCACATGCCCCGCTTCGTGTGCTAATACCGCTACTACACCATCATCTGTTAATGTATTTACTACAAAATCAGGATTTATATAAAGGTTTCCAAAAGCATTAACAGCCATAGTCTTTACATCAAGAGTAGGTAATATTTTTAATCCCATAACTATATTATAATAATATGTTTGATAAACACTCATATAATGTAATGCTAATGTTATTTTTTTATCAAATTTCTTAAAAAGCTCAGGATTCATTTTTTCGTTAAAACGCTTCACTTTTTCTGTTATAAATGGGTTTTTATTTAAAATATATCTACTATAAATATTTCTAATATTATTATCCTCTAAAATGTATCTCATAAAATATAATTACTAAATAATTATAACAATATAGATAAATATCTAATATATTAAGATGAAAAACATAGAAGAAGCAATAAAAAAAGTCGAAAATGCAGATCCCATAGTAAATGCATTCAACCCAACTCGTAGACAATTAAAAGACATATCCCCATCTGTTGTTACGTTTACCCCTTCAGTTGCAGATTATTTTAATAATAGAGCTATTGCAACAAGAGGTGCAAAGCCCACAGAAGAATTTATAAAAAATCGATTAGCTTCTTTCGCAAAAGAAAAATTAGGAATTTTCTTTAATATATGTGCAGATCATCCGGATACTGGACCGATTGAAAGTTGGAAAGTTGAAAAGATTAAAGTGGATCATTATAAAAAAAGTAGATCATTATTATTTGCTCTGATATTTAAAGATGAGGGAGGGAATGGAGACCTATGGTTAGTTTTGTTTACATTTGACAACAAGAATAATCCAATCTATATAAAAATAGAGACTAAATATTTCGACTTGAATTCTTTCCCAATGCAAAAATTAGAAGACATATCTGCATCTGGAGGATACAAACATAATCAACTCGTCAATACTGTTACAAAAATGACAGAGAAACAGTTCAGAGATAACCTTACTTCCAGACCTGAACGCGAAGACCTGTTAAAAAATTTCGATTTTTAATTTAATATAGAAATATATTCTAAAAATGTAGGTGTATTATCACCTACCCAAGATCCTAATATATTATATTCAAAATATTCGATTGCCTCTTCTCCACTCATATCTTTTTTGGAGAATTTGTAAACATTTTTGTTTATCGTAGACTGCACTTAAAACTCCAAATTTATCACCTATTCCAATAAACGCATCTTCAAATCCATCCGCTAGTTGAACGTCATCATATTCAGGTGAATACTGTTTTAACATTTCTTGTATTTTATTCATTTCCAATCTCCCCAACAAAAGATTACATTGTCAAAATTTTCCAGTTCTTTTACTAGATTGTGATGTATAATTTTTTCCCAGATAAAAAACTTGTTTGCCAATCCGCCTCCTAATTGAGAGATATAGAATTTTTTTTCCGGTCTTTTTTTAATGATTGTTACCAATTTCGAAAGCTCTTCGAAGAATACAGAAGAATATTCTTCCGGTCTATAAAAAGAAGCGTCTTTATTATCCGGAAATTTTTTTGTTATAAATCCGATAGCATGTGGATGATCTCTTAGTTTTGCGGCTCCTCCATATCCAAAACGTTCGAGATTGTCTCCAAAAACAAAATATGCATTTGGATTATTATCTAGAAATTCTTGAGTTATTGAAAAATTTTTATAAATTGCCATATATTATTTTTTTAATGTTTTTTCTAGTTTATCCAAGCCCAAATAATAATCAGGACCAAATTCCCACAAATGATCCATTGCTATAGTTTTTGCAGTTTTTGGATCGTTTTTAGAGTGTTCTAATTCTTTATCTGTTCCAAACTTTAAAGACTTTTTAACATCTTCTTCAGAAACATTATGTTTTTTACATATATCGGCTATCGTTTTATTTTTACCTATTCCATTTAGAATATTTTCTATTAATAAATCAAATTTTTTCATTTGAAATATTTACATGAATATAATATATGAGTAGAGGAAATTTTTATTTATTCCTCTACTTCTCTTGTTTTGGAACGATTATTCTTTTCTTGTCTTTGTTGTTTTCTCTGTCTCTTTTGATCATCAGAGAGAATTCCCAAAATATCTTCTCTCCATGTTCGGTTTGCTTCTTTATTTGAAATAGGAGGTTCACCCTTTCCCGATTTCTTCTTTAATGCTTGCCTAATTTCTGCCATCATTGGAGATGACTTTGTTGATGCCCATATTGCTGTTATCATATTATTATATTAATCTAAAAATTTGTAATTGTCAATGTTTTTTACCATCCACCTGTATAAATTCCATCATTATTAAGTTGTTTCCACTCCTTCACTGGTGTCATTAAATCTATTTTCAATCTTTCGGAAGCAAACCTGAGAATTCGTAAATTTGGCCATGCCATAGGTCGAACCTTAATAATGTCATCCAGTGCTTCTTGTGGAGATTTACCCTGCATGACCCAAGCTATAATGCCTATTGCAGTCGAACGCGAAACACCAGCATAGCAATTAACGCCAAGATGATACACTTTATTAGACTCCACAATTGTTTGTAAAAAAGAAATAATATTATTGACATGCTGTTCTCTCGGCCCTTGTTCTTCTATATTTTTTTGAATATATGCATCATCATCCTCATCAGACCAATCATAAAAATATTGAGCAAAATAAGGAATCATTTTTTTACAAAAATTTTTCCTCATCATTCTTATTTTTTTCTCATCAGCTTCATCTACAGTTGAAATCCAAGCATTCTGTTCAATTACTTTAAAAGAATTTGAAACTGCACTCGAAAGATCTGTTATTATTATACTATCGATCATCGAAATCTATTTAAAAATTGATTAAGATCCCATTTATACACACCATGATCTCCATTATTAAGAAAAGGACATGTTTTGCCTCTCATAAAATTGTCCCAATCATTATGTAGTTCGCGTGGTAAATTAAAAAGAATTTCGCTTTCTTTTATTGCATTATCTTGTAATGATAAATTCTCTAAAATGTTTGTCCAATTATTCATTTATTAAAAATAAAGCTCTTTGAGTTTCTTGAATTCTTTCCCTATATCCAGATATAATATCGTTTAAATAGCTCTTATTAACTACCATAGGTTTACCGTGATTAGTAACAATTGCGTTTTTATTATATTCTAGATCTCTAACTATATAGCCATATCCATCCATTTCCCATTCATGATGTAAAATTTTAAACTTGGAAATAATTTTACCGAAATCTTTTTCTATTGTTTTTTCTGTTTTATCCAACTTTTCTGGCGAAATTTCTGAAATTTCTTCGTGACCCGGATATGGTGGAATTTCATCGGTTTGATTAAAACTCGCCCAATCTTTCATAGTAGTCCAATCAAAATTATCATAAGAACCAATAACATCCGGATAAGGTGGATAACATTGTGGAAGATCGGAAGAATCTACATAATCAGAATTTAAAATAGCATTATCTGAAATTGAACTACTCAAACTTACCATAATGGGGTTTAGAGGACACTTAATTT
>Ga0214921_10001000_pt1 | contig 49365 bp, 37 predicted proteins | sample LL1505_MetaG_FD_177992 | JGI IMG/M metagenome (GOLD analysis project Ga0214921, IMG submission 177992) | Freshwater microbial communities from Lake Lanier, Atlanta, Georgia, United States - LL-1505 | ecosystem: Environmental > Aquatic > Freshwater > Lake | place: USA: Georgia | collected... | reverse complement strand
AAAAATTAGCAGGAATTTTATTGCAGTTTCAGAAAATTAATAATGTGAATAATTTGGTGATTGGGGTTGGGGTGAATTTGGTTTCTTGCCCTGAATATGCGGTTTCTTTGGTTGATTACGGAATTTTGAAGGAAGATTTTTTGCAGAAGTTTGAGAATGTTTTTTTGGCTTATGAAGAGCAATATAAGCATTTTGGATTTTCTGTTATTAGGCAGAAATGGAAAAATAATGCTTATAAAATTGGTGAGGAGGTTAAGTTGTCAAGTGGCGAGGTTGGGGTGTTTCAAGATGTTGATAAGGATGGGAATTTGTTGCTTTTGGATGGTTTTGGGAAGGTTCATGGAATTGCGGTGGCAGAGATTTTGTAGATAATTTTTAGTATGAATGTGCGTTATCTACCGCCCCTAACCCCTCCTTATCAAGGAGGGGAAACGCTCCGAGTTCGTTTTAATCACCATCCTTATCAAGGAGAGAAGTTATTTATGAGTTCGGTTTAGTTCCCCTCCTTGATAAGGAGGGGTTAGGGGCGGTAGATAACACAAATTCTGACTTACACTTTACTCCACAACCTCACTACCACCACCCAAAACCTTGTACAAGTTTATCAAATTCGCAATATACTCTTTTCTAATATCTGTAAAATCCTGCTGCGCTGACAGTAGCAACAAATTATCATCTAACATATCGTCAGCAGCGCTAGTTCCAACCTCATATCTCAATTTTGACAATTTATAATAATCTTCCTGAGCCTTAAAAATATTTTCAGATGACTTAAGGTTGTTTTCTATTATTTGTCTGGTGGCAAGCTGATCTAGCGCTTCTTTAAAAGCGGTTTGAATGGCTTTTTCATAATTGGCAATTTCAATTTTTTTTCTGATATGAGAAATATTTAAATTAGCAAAACCTCTGCCACCGCTAAAGATTGGTAAGTTAATTTGTGGAGTGAAAGACCAAGTTTTTGAATTAAATAAATTTGAGAAATCTTGTGAGCCATAACCATAACTTCCAGTTAAAGTAATGGAGGGAAAAAATGCTGCTCTTGCTGCGCCAATATTGGCATTGGCACCTTTTAATTTATGTTCAGCTTGCTTGATATCTGGTCTTGAAAGCAAGGTGTCTGAAGGTAAAAATTCCAGTAAATTTTCGTTTATTTCAATATCATCAAGAGAAGCTTGAAGTGGTAATAATTTTTCATCAAAAACTCCCGTCAAAAGCATCAAAGTGCTTTTATCCTTACTAACAATTTTTTCGTAATTTGCTTTGTTCATTTTGGCTTTTTCAAGCAAAGTTTTTGCATAAAGAAAATCAAGCTTTGAAGCAACGCCATTATTATATTTAGAATTCGTAAAATTATATTTTTGCTGATGAGCTTCAACAGCTAAAGCAGCAATTTCTAACATTTTACTATCTGATAAAAATTGCGCATAAGCGTTGGCAGTTTCAGCAATAAGAGAAATTTCAGTAATATTTTTAGCTTCTTTAGTGGCTAAAAAATCTTCCAGAGCAGATTTTTTTAAACTTCTTAAACGACCAAAAAAATCAAGCTCATAAGAGGCAAGAGAAAGGTTGGCTCTGTATTGAGTTTTAGGTGTGAAGGCAGCAAAGGCACTGGGAACGCCCTGTTGAGTTTTTGACCCCACGGCACTGATATTTGGAAATAAATTTGCTCGAGTAACATTGTGAGTTTCTTGCGCTGCTTCAATTTTCAAATTTGCAATTTTAAAATCGCGATTATTATCAAGGGCAAGTTGAATGACATTTTGTAATTCTGGTGATTTGAAAAATTCTTTCCAAGTGACGGTGGTTATTTTTGTTTTGCTTGGGTTGTCACTTGTTTGAAGTGTAACTGGTGTTGTTGGTGTTTTATACTTTGGTGCTAATGTGCAAGAGGCTAGGGCGATGATTGATAATGTTGTTAGTAGGTTTTTTATTTTCATTGTTTTTATTTTTTAAATTCTAACTCGGTCTAATCACCCGCCCCCTGTCTTTATTTTTTGGGGCGGGTCGAAGAGCGCAGCGATTCGGGGAGGGGTCTTAAAGCCTGATGTTGTGACGAGAAACCCCTCCTCGAATCTGCTAAAGCAGCTTCGATCCTCCCTCAAGGGGAGGATGATTAGACTGAATTTGTATCAATTATTCCCTTTACCCTTAAACATCCTCTGCACCAACACAAAAAACATCGGCACAAATAAAGTGGCAATAAATGTTGCAGCAAACATTCCACCCATCACGCTAATTCCGATTGCTCTTTGACTTGCTGACCCTGCGCCAGATGCTAAAGCCAATGGAGTAATTCCAAGCATGAATGCCATAGAAGTCATTAAAATTGGTCTGAATCGTTGTTTAGTGGCAATTAATGTTGATTCAACAATGTCATGTCCGTCGTCATAAAGTCTTTTTGCAAATTCAACAATCAAAATGGCATTTTTAGCGGAAAGTCCAATGGTGGTTAAAAGTCCAACTTGAAAATATACATCGTTGCTCATGCCGCACAAAGTTGAGAAAGACAGTGCTCCGAAGATACCAAAAGGCACCACCAGAATTACTGAAAATGGAATTGACCAACTTTCATAAAGAGCTGCCAAAGATAAAAATACCACGATTAGCGATAAGGCATAAAGCGTCAAAGTTTGTGATCCTGATGATTTTTCTTCATAAGATAATCCTGACCAAGCATAGTCAATTCCGGCTGGTAATTTTTTAATCATTTGTTCCATCTCTCTAATTGCATCTCCAGAGCTTACGCCTTGAATTGGTGAGCCTTGAATATTTGCGGAAGAAATGCCGTTGAACCTTTCTAATTTAGGCGAACCATAAGTCCAGTGACCTGCGGCAAAGCTGTCAAAAGATACCATTTTACCATCTTTATTTCTGACATACCATTTTCCTAAATCATCGGGAGACATGCGATATTTATCTTCTGCTTGTAAATAAACTTTTTTAATTCTGCCCTGATCTAAAAAATCATTTACATAAGTTGAGCCCCAAGAAGTTTGTAAAGTTTGATTAATATCTGAAATTGAAACGCCAAGTGCGCTGGCTTTTTCGTAATTTACATCAACTTTATATTGCGCCACATCTTCCAAACCATTTGGTCTAACGCCAATTAGTAAGGGGTTTTTAGCAGACATTCCAAGTAATTGATTGCGGGCTGACATTAAAGCATCATGCCCCAAACCAGCGCGATCAAGAAGTTGTAAATCAAAGCCCGAAGCGTTACCAAGTTCGCGAATTGGTGGCGGGAAAAATGTAAATACAAAAGCATCTTTAATTTGGCTAAGAGCGCCCATGGCGCGACCAGAAATGGCTTGTACGCTTTGATCAGCGCGCTTTCTTTCATCCCAATCTTTTAATCCCACAAAACCAAATCCAGAATTTTGCGCGCTGCCAGCAAAACTAAAGCCAGCAACTGTAAATAAATGTTCAACATTTTTAGATTCTGCCTCTAAAAAATAATTCTCCACTTGTTTCAAACTTTCCGAAGTTCTCTCAAGTGTTGATCCACTTGGAGTGTTAACCATTAAATACATGGTGCCTTGATCTTCAGTTGGTAAAAATGAAGTTGGCATTCTGACGAATAAAAAGACAAGTCCGCCAATCATCACAATGTAAATCATAAAAAATCTTACCAAACTTTTGATAATTTTATTGATGCTGTTGGTATAAAAGTTGCGGGCTTTTTCTAAATTGCTGTTGAAGAAAGCTAAATATTTATGATTGGCCAAAGAATTTTCTTCTTCTTTTCCTTTAAGAATTGTGGCGCATAAAGATGGCGATAAAATCAAGGCAACTAAAACTGAAAGCACCATTGCTGATACTATTGTGATGGAAAATTGGCGATAAATTGCCCCAGCCGATCCACCAAAGAAAGCCATTGGCACGAAAACTGCTGAAAGAACTAAAGCGATACCAACTAACGCCCCTGTAATTTGTTTCATTGATTTGCGGGTTGCGTCAATGGGTGACAAACCTTCTTCATGAATAATTCTTTCAACATTTTCTACCACAACAATGGCATCATCAACCAACAAGCCAATTGCCAAAACCATGGCAAACATTGTTAGAGTGTTAATGGTGAAGCCAAAAGAAAATAAAATTGCAAAAGTCCCAAGCAGCACAACAGGTACGGCGATGGTTGGAATTAAAGTGGCGCGGAAGTTTTGTAAAAATAACAGCATCACTAAAAACACTAAGAAAATTGCTTCGAATAATGTTATTACAACGCCTTTAATGGAAAGTTTAATGAATGGCGTGGAATCAAGTGGATAAATAACTTCAACGCCTTTTGGTAAAAATTGTTTAAGTTCATCAACTTTTTCTTTTACGGCTTTTGCGGTGTCTAAAGCATTAGCGCCACTTGCTAAAATTACCGCCATACCAGCGGCAGGGTGTCTTTTATAACGGGCGATGGTGCTGTAGCTTTGCGATCCAAGCTCAACTTTGGCAACATCAGATAATCTAACTTGCGCACCATTTTTATTAACTCGCAAAATTATTTTCTCAAAATCTTCAACGGTTTTTAATTTAGATTGAGAAGTAATTGTGGCGTTAATTTGTTGACCTTGAACTGCTGGCAAGCCACCAAGTTGACCAGCAGAGACATCAGCATTTTGTGCTTTAATTGCCGTGATAACTTCTTGAGTTGTAAGGCTATATCCAAAAAGTTTATCAGGATTAATCCAAATTCTCATAGCGCGAGGATTGCCAAATACCGTAACATTTCCCACGCCGTTAATTCGAGAAACCACATCTTTCATATTTGAAAGCAGAATATCGCCTAATATTTCTTGGCTAACGCTGTTATCTTTTGAATAAAGCCCAATAACTAATAAAAAGTTATTATTAGCTTTGTTAACTCTCACGCCTTGCTGCTGAACTTCTTGTGGCAAAAGCGGCATGGCAGATTGCAATTTATTTTGCACTTGCACTTGCGCAATATCAGGGTTGGTTTTTGGTTCAAAAGTAAGAGTGATATTTACATTGCCGCTGGAATCACTGCTTGAAGAAAAATAGCGCAAAGAATCAATACCAATAAGGCTTTGTTCAATTACTTGCGAAACACTATTTTCAAGAGTTTCAGCAGATGCACCGGGAAGTGAAGTTGAAATAGAAACGGAAGGAGAAGCGATATTTGGATATTGCTCTACCGGCATTTTCAGCAACGACAAAGCACCCGCCAGCATTACAATAATAGCTAATACCCAAGAGAATATTGGACGATTGATGAAGAAATTGGACATTTTTTATGTTGAAAAATAACGCTTAATTGCAAGACATAATCGGCCTAATAATCCTTCTCTAACCTAACTACCATCGTCATTGCGGAGCTAGAATTTCTTAGAAGCGCGAAGCGATTCTTAGAAATTATTCATCCGCAATCCATGCTGATTAGTGGATTGCGGATGAAGATTTTCTAAGAGCTAAAGCTCTAAGAAAATCTAGCTCCGCAATGACGATGGTGGTTAAGGAGAGGATGATGGAACTGAAGATTCCAAAAAAACCGTCTTAACTTTCATACCATCCGATATTTTCTGAAACCCTTCATAAACCACTATTTCTGCATCTTCCAAACCTTCTGATACTATCCAATCACTTCCTAAAGCTTGACTAACTTTGATAGGCTTTGCTTTCACAATATTTTCTTTATCAACAGTCCAAACCATTAAATTTCCATCTGGTGCGCGGTTAGTTGCTCTTTGCGGAACTGTTACAGACTGAGTTGGTTTTAAATGAAGCTTAACATTCACAAACATTCCGGGAAGTAATTTTTTGCTACTATTACAAAATTTTGCTCTTAAGCGCACAGAATCAGTAGATTCATCAGCAAAAACTTCTGAAAATTTTAACACTCCATTATTTTCATATTCCACACCATCAACAAAAATGCTTACAGGAATATCTTTTTGATCGCCAATTTTCATCAAGTCTCTGGTTGGCAAAGTTATATCAACAAATATTGGATCAAGCTGAGCAATTGTGGTCAGAATTTGTGCTTGATTGGCAACCACTAAAGCACCTTCAGTAAAATTTGATTTGCCAACGAAACCTGAAATTGGTGCATAAATTTTGGCATAATCAAGGCGAATATTGGCTTTTTTAACTTCAGATTGCGCCTGCACAAAATCTGCCACTGCATCATCATAATCTTGTTTACTAATGGCATTAACTTTTAGTAATTGTTCGTAACGACTTTTTTTCAAACCAGCGGTTTTTAATCTGGCATGAGCACTTTCATATTCAGCTTGATAAATCGAAGCATCAACTTGATACAAAGCCTCTCCAGCCTTAACAAAACTACCTTCTTCAAAAAGTTGTTTTCTAATAATTCCATCTGCTTGTGGGCGAACTTCTGAAATTTTGTAAGCTGAAACGCGCGCAGGTAATTCTTGAAATGCTTGAACTTCTTGGCTCTTTACAGTGATAACGGTAACTTCCATTTCATGGCTTTGGGCAGCTTTTTGTGAGGCAATTTTTTGTTTATTTGCATTTATTAGTAAGAAATATCCAATGGCAAATGCTATTAAGGTAAAAGTAAAAATTATTAACTTTATCTTAGATTTATTGTTAATCATAAATGGTGAGTAATGTTCTAATTTTTTGTCATCAAAGTAAGTAAAGCCATACGAATATAAATTCCGTAATTAGCCTGTGCAAAATATTTAGCGCAAGGAAGGTGATCAACTTCTTCATCAATTTCATTAATACGCGGAAGCGGATGCATTATAATCAAGTCTTTCTTGGCTTTGGTTAAAGTTTTTTTACTAATGCGAAAAACATTTTTTACTTTTTCAAATTCTTTCGCATCAGTAAAGCGTTCTTGTTGAATGCGCGTTACATAAAGAATATCTAAGTCTTTAATTGCCGATTCTAAGTTAGAATTTTCAACAATTTTACAACCATTTTTTTCAAAAGCTTTTTTCTTTTTTGCATCAAGAGCTAAAGATGGATGTGAGATTAAGGTAAATTGATTTCCTGAATAATGGCTCATCAATTCCAGAAGTGAATGCACAGTGCGGCTATATTTTAAATCTCCCAATATGCCAATTTTCAAATTATTTAATTTTTTCTTTTCGCAAAAAATTGTGTAAATATCAACCAATGATTGAGTTGGATGTTGATTGGCGCCATCTCCAGCATTGATTACAGGAACCGTTGCATATTTTGCAAATTCAGCAGCGGAGTTGGCTTTATCGTGACGAATCGCAATAATATCAGCATAGTTGCTCATTACTCTTCCAGTGTCAGAAAGGCTTTCACCTTTTTTTACTGAAGATGACTCCCCTTGTTCTAAAGCAATAACTTTACCACCAAGACGCAACATGGCAGATTCAAAAGAAAATCTGGTGCGGGTGCTTGGTTCAAAAAACAATGTTGCTAAAATTAATCCAGAACAATCGGCATCTAAGAAAGTTTTTTTATAACCTTGTTTACGAAATTTTTCTGCCAGAGTGATGAGTTTTTTAATATCACTTTCTTTGATTTGATTGGCTTCAAGAAGATGGTTAAATGAAAGTTTACTCATTTAGAATTGAATCGATTGTTTGTTTGATGGGATTTTGTGGGTATTATTAAACAAATAATTTTTGTAGTTTCCAGCTTTAATTAAACTATCTTGGGTGAGTTATTTATTTAGAGTTAAGCCTTAATATGTTTGACTAGCCACCATTGTCATTGCGGAGCTAGAATTTCTTAGAATTGCGTTAGCGATTCTTAAAAATTCTTCATCCGCAATCCATGTGACTTACACCGCTGGATTGCGGATGAAGATTTTCTAAGAGCTAAAGCTCTAAGAAAATCTAGCTCTGCAATGACGGGAGTAGATTATCTATCCCCGCCGCTACCACCTTTAAATTTTGGCACATTGATTGATTTTATTTTCTGATTTCCAGAAACAGCAGACCCACCAGCACCAGACTTACCGTTTCTATTATTATGAGGGTCACTATTGAATGGAGAAGATGGCTTTTTTACAAACGGTTTTATTTCTTTAGTTTTTATTGTAGTAGAAGTCATATTATTTTTTTTATGATATGTTTGAGAATTTCTAAGAAGGTACTTTTGGTATTAAAGATTATCAATTGTTTTATTTTGAAAATATTAAAAGCAATACATTTGTATTTAATATTCTGGTGAAGAATTTTAGTATATTTTTTAGCGGTTTTCTAATAATAAATTATTTGTAGCTATGGCGTCAAAGCTTATTCCAGAACAATGGAAAGAATGGATTGATCATAATTTTGATCGATTATCTGATAAAAAAGAGATGATTAGACTTTTGATAGAAGAGGGTAAATTTTCTACTCACGATATTGATGAATATTTGCTGGATGCCAAGGTAAGTCATGATCATTATGCAAAATTTATAGAAACAATTCAAACAGATTTTGATGATCAAATTCAAATGGATCTTAACTTAAAAAATCTAAAGAAATTTCTCACAATAGAACAACAAAACACTTCTCCAGAAATTATTTTAAATAGAATAAAAACGCAGTTAATTTCATTAGATAAATCATGTTCAGATTTTAAAATTCGTGCGCAAAAAATTGCTTTTTTTAACGCGTTAGATGCCTTGATTATTAATGATGGATATGAATTTCCATACCCAGACCCTATGGAATTTGAATTTTTTCCAGTCAGAAATAATTTATGCGATTCATACAATGATGATATCAAAAATTTTGAAAAACAAAAGATTGCTAATGTGAGTTTTTATCCAATATCTAAGATTAATCAAAATATTTTATATATTATAAAAAATGATAATGGCAGTCTAGTTAATCTTGGTAATGGCACTTATGGTAAGTTATATCAAGGATTTTATCAAAATGAACTAGTTGCAATAAAACACACATCTATTGATAAATTTGAATTCGAGTCGCGTTGGAAATGTATTTCTATTTATTACCGACAAAGTTTAGCGGTTCTTGAAAAAACCTTTGATAATGTTGTGCCAATGAATGAGATATTTTTTTATCAGGAAAAATCAGTTTTTGATGATGGTGGAAATTGCAGTATTGTAGCGCTTTATCCTTTATGCAGGAACAGCTTCTTAGATATTGTTAAAGAAATGTCTATTCTAAATGATTATCAAAGCTTTAAGCCACTTAAGAAGCTTTTGAAGTCTATGAATAAACTTCATCAAAATAATATATGCATTAATGATTTAAACTCTTCAAACATCTTATTTGATTTTTCTGATAATGTTTTTTTTAACGATTTTGATTTTTGGTTGCCAAAAAAAATATCTAATATGAGGTCAATTTATATTCAGGAAGTGTCGATTACAGATGTGTGCTGTGGATTAAGCGAGATTAACTTTATAGAAGATGGCGATTTATCAATGATATTACCAGATAAATCAGATATTTGGTGTTTTGGTGCGGTTATTCTTGATGGGTTTGGTTATTTTGATAAAAAGGCTGAATTATCATGGAAAAAAACCAATATGCAGAAATATATTAAAATAAGTAGATCTAGTGCCATATTTGAAGAAAAATTAACAGAGTTAAAAATATGTGCAGAAGATTTGGTTAAATTTGTGAAGGAAGATTTAGATAAAAAAATTGATAATGAATCTGATGAATTCAGAAAAAAGTTTTTAAAAGATGTCAAAGAAGTTTTATTAGCTTGCTTACAATTAAACTCTCAAGACAGATGTTCTGCGGAAGAGCTGTTGAATTATAACTTATTTCTGATGGTTAATTAACTACTAATCAGAAACATAATCTTACCAGAAAGTTTTGTAGGATTGGTGGACTTGGGCGGATTTGAACCGCCGACCTACTGATTAAGAGTCAGCTGCTCTACCAACTGAGCTACAAGTCCGAATTAAAAATTAGGGTGTTAAGGTAATAAGTAGATTGAAGCTAAGGAATTTATTGTAATGTTGGTATTAAATAATTCATCAGTTTTCTTAGAATTTCTTAAGCTATAATTTTGAGCAACGCGAAGGATCTTTTTAGAACTTGTTTAGAAGCTCAGAGAAAACTTTTTTATATAAGGCATCACTTGCTTTGCTCAGGATTAAAGGGTTGTTTTAAAAATATTAAAATTCTTGTCGCATTTTTAGAGATAAAAAATGCGATTGATAAGTTGCTTTCTTTTCAAAAACATAATCAGTGTTGAAAGTCAAGTTGTCCATGTGATAGGCGATAATTTCAGTGCCAATTTTTATACTGGTGCGATCAGTTTGAGAAATTTTAGAAGTGAAATTATTGCCTTGTTTTGCAAAACTAATATTAGTTATTGGCTCGTCATTAATGATGCTATAGCCGTAGGAAATTTTAAAATTAGAAGAGATTTTATCGAATTCAGGAAATTCTTCAAATTTGGTGATCCAGCCTAAATTAATACCAGCGCGGCTTTCAAGAAAATTAGCAGAAATAGATTCAACCTTTAAATTCAAGCTATCAGCACCTTTTTCGCTGTAAGCATCAATATTACTGCGTATGAAATTTAAACTAACTTCAGGCGTAAGATTTAATTCATCACTTAGTTTTTTTACAAAGCCAGTTTTGATTTTAGCATTATAAATTTGTCCATTATATGACGCATTGGTGTTGCTATCAACTTCTGCAATTGAACGGCTTGAGCTATATTGATTCCAAGAAAACCCTACCAAACTATCTAAAAAATATTTATCAAAATTTTGACCGCCATAAAAATTAATTTGATAAGTATTTACTAAATTGGTTTTTAAATTATTGGCAGATTTAATGTTGGATTTCATGTAGCTTAAAGCCGCTCCAACAGTCACTTCATCATCAGTTCTTTGATCGGAGGCTAGAACAAAACCTAAGGAATTTATTTTATATCCTTCGTCATCTTTAACCGCATCTTGAGTTGCAGAACTGCCAAAAGCCTGCATCCATAAACCATTTTCAAAATCATCATTCGAAATTTGATGAAGTTTATCCAATCTGCTATCGATAGGTTTTATGGAATTGCTGATAATGTTAATATTATTGGCAAGCATTGCCTTGGTTGATTGTGGAGCTAATTGATTAATAGTTTCGGTGATTTTAGCTTTGCTTAAATTGCTATTATCAAGATAACTTTGAAATTGGGATAATTTACCCGTAGCAGTTGCGCCAATGTCATTAATGGTGTTGTAGATATTTTGTACATTCTGATTGCTGGTAATTTGATTCGCTTCCAAGCGATTGATGGTGATAATTAAAGAGTTGGAAACGGCGTTGGTGGTAAATGTTAGCAAGCCGCTGCTATTAGAATTTGCGCCATTTAATGTGATATTGGAATTATTTATGGCATTTATTGTTGAGCCACTGGCAGCGTTTAAAATAGTAAAATTAGAGCCGTTGGTAATGTAGCTTTGATTAGAGATGGTGGTGATTGAGAGTTTGGTGTTGCTGTCAATATTGGTAATTCCATCAATTGTTAAATTTCCAATTTCGCCATTATTAAATTCTATGGCTAAAGTGTTGCCGCTGCTTAGAGTAAAATTTCCACTTACAGTTTGGTTGTTGGAGCCAATGTTAACGGTGCTTAAGCCACCACCAGAAAGATTGCCAAAAATTGTTAAATTATTGGTTTGATCAAGATTTAAATTGCCATTATTTACTAAAATATCAGCAACATAAATATCGGAAGAAGCAGTAAAAGAGCCGCCAGAATTAATGTTTAAATTATCTAACATATTGCTGGAAGTTCCAATTGAAACGCTTGGTGAAAAAGAAGTTCCAGCAATATTTAAAATACCAGAAGAGGCGGAGACGCCTGTAATTGCGGTGTTTATGGAAGAGCCTGCATTAATTGTTAAAGTGGCGTTTTCAGCAAGAAAAATTGTATTAGCTGTGATGCTGTTGTAAGAATTTAAAGTGCTGCCAGATTTTATTATGAGAGAATTTAAATCAGTGAAACTTGCTGTTTGATTAAAAGTTGTATTGATGGAATCTGATCCAATATTAGTTGAGCCTGCTGCTGATTTGCCGTCAACGCTTCCGCTAATTGTGCCACCAAGAATATTTAAAGTTCCGTTTCCAATATAAATGCCGCCACTCACAGTTCCAGAATTGTTAATAGTGGCATTGGTGCCTGAATTATAAATTGCATAATTAGGAGAAGAAATACTGCCAGAGTTTGTAATTACTGAATTATTACCTTCGTTTCTAATGCCGTAAATAGTGGAAGAGGAAGTCGTGATAAAGCCAGAATTGGTAACTTCTGTATAGGCATCTTTGTTGTAAATACCGTTGCCACTACTGTTAATTGTACCTGAATTATTTACGGTGTTATAGCTGCTGGCGCTTGCTGTAGAAGCGCTTGCGGCACTAACATAAATTCCGTGAGCTGAAGAGCTGGTTGTGGTTGTGATGGCGCCAGAATTGCTAATTTGATTGACATTACCTTCGCCATAAATTCCATAAACTTGTGTTGAAATTGTACCAGAATTGCTTGCGGAATTATTGTCGCCATTAAGATAAATTCCGTAAGCCGTTGTATTGCTGGTGGCAATTGAGCCAGAATTGCTGACGCTGTTATTTCCACCTCCAGCATATAATCCGTAAGATGTGGTGCCTTGCGTGGTAATGCTTCCCAAGTTATAAATTATAGAAAAATTACTGATGCTAATTCCACGACCAGAGTTGCCAGTTGTGATAATTACGCCGCTGCTGCCATTAGTAATTTGATTATAATTATTGCTAGTTCTGATTCCATAAGCGCTGGAAGTTGAACCTGAATTTCCAGTTGTGATAGTGTGAAGATTGGTGATTTTATTTAAAGAAGAGCTGGTGCCTGTTAATGAGCTGCTGATGCCAACGCCGCTGGTTGTAATGTCAGAAGTGGTTGTGTAATCAGTTTGACCAGAAGTTAAAGTGACGGCGTGGGCAAGATTAGGCAATAGAAGGAAGAAGGTGAGCAGGTATTTATGTGGTGACATATCAGTGATCTAAATTAGTGGTAATAATTTTTATTTTGGTATTCGTTAAAACTTTACATTTTTTCGTCATTTTCCGTCATTGCGGAGCTAGATTTTCTTAGAGCTTTAGCTCTTAGAAAATCTTCATCCGCAATCCACTAGTCAACATGGATTGCGGATGAAGAATTTCTAAAAATCGCTAACGCAATTCTAAGAAATTCTAGCTCCGCAATGACGATGTGTCTCTAATTCTGTGGAGCAGAACATTGTCTGCCAACTTGAGAGCCAACTTTAAATTCTTTGCCAGATTTTAAATCATCAAGAATTGTTAAGAAATTTTCGCTATTTAAATCTTCGGCAAAATCATCATTAATTTGAACTACAGGGGCATTAACGCAAGCGCCCAAACATTCAACAGCTTTTAAAGTAAAAACTCCATCAAGCGTGGTTTCGTCCATTTCAATTCCTAATTTTTCTTCACAATCTTTGATAATTTTATCAATGCCACGCAGCATGCAAGGTGTGGTTTTGCAGAATTGTAATAAATATTTTCCAACTGGTTTCAAGTTGTACATGGTGTAAAAAGTGGCAACTTCATAAACACGAATTTCTGGCAAATCAATGATTTTAGAAATGCATTCAATGGCTTCGCGAGAAATCCAATTATTATTTTGTCTTTGCGCCAAATCAAGAAGAGGCATTACAGCAGATTTTTTTCTATCTTCTGGATATTTAGCCAAGATTTCTTGAACTTTTTTTTGGTTTTCTGTGTTGAATTGGAATGTCATTTTTTTGTAAATTATTTATTTCCTAAATAGTTATTTGTCATCCTGAACGAAGTGAAGGATCTCTTCCAACATCATGAGATGCTTCGCTTCGCTCAACATGACACTTTTTTGTTCAGTGACAACAAGAGATATTATTTAATAGTTTTCCACACTGCTTTTTTAGCAGCAATTAAAATAGCTAAAAGAATGAGTAAGAAAATCATAGTACGAACGCCCATTTTTTTACGAGCTTCAGTTTCTGGTTCTGCTGCCCATTGTAAAAAATTAACCACATCAATAGTCATTTGTTCCTTGCTGGCAAAGGTGCCATCCTTATATTCAACTTGTCCATCTTCGGTAATTGGAGCTGGCATGGCAATTTGTCTGCCTTCAAAATAAGGGTTGTAATATTTTCCTTCAACTGATGGGAAGCCTTCTGGTGCCTCTTGATAGCCATTTAATAAAGAGTAAATATAGCTTGGTCCAGAATGACGAGCTTTAGCAATTAATGAAAAATCTGGTGGATATGCGCCACCGTTTGCGCTGCGAGCTGCTTTTTCATTTAAATAAGGGCCAACAATTTTATCTGATGGTAAAGCAGGGCGTTCAAACATTTCGCCATCATCATTTGGACCATCTGTAACATTATATTCAGCAGCAATTTGTTTAACTTCATCTTCAGAAAAACCAATATCAGTTAAACTGCGATAAGCCACTAAATTCAAAGTGTGGCAGCTTGAACAAATTTCTTTGTAAACTTGATAACCTCTTTGGGTGGATTGTTTATCAATTGATCCAAAAAATCCGTCAAAATTCCATTTCATTTCTTTTGGGTGGAGAGCTTTGGTATCAAGAGGATTTGAACTATGTTCACTATTTGCTAAAGCTGAAACAGCTAAAGAAAAATTTAGAGTTAAAAATATAGTTAAAAAAACTTTTTTCATTTTTTATTTTTGAATTTGATATTCGTCATCCTTGAATTTCAATGGACTTCAAGGATGACGAATATGTATTAAAATTTGTAAAACTTTTTTGTAAAATCAGCAACTTTACCATCAATAACTTTTACACCTTCTTTAGCTAAAATAGCGATTTTTTTATCAATTCCAAAAGCATATCCACCAAGTCCGCCATCAGTTCTTACAACTCGGTGGCAAGGAACTTGCGGTGCATTAGGGTTGGCGCCAACAATTTGACCAATAGCGCGATAACCTTTAGTGCCAATTTTTTCAGCAATTGCTTTGTAAGTTGTAACTTTTCCTTCAGGAATTTTTTTTAGTAAATCGTAAACTTTTTGAGCTGTGCTTGTCATAGGTTCTATTTTTAGTGTCATCCTGAACGAAGTGAAGGATCTCTTCCAGCCTCATGAGATGTTTCGCTTCGCTCAACATGACACTTTTTTTGTTCAGGATGACATTAATCTAATGCTTCGCCCTATAATCCGCGTCAATAGATTCAGGCAATTCTAAAGTTTTTTCGAACTTAGGCAGCAATGGTAAAATTACTAAGAAATAACCGTAATAAAATAAAGTTGCAAAGCGAGAAGCCCAAACATACCAGCCATCTGCAGGAGATTTTCCAAGCCAGCCTAAAAAGACAAAGTTAATTACAAAAAGACAAAAAACTTTTTTGAAAATAGGGCGATAAGCGCCAGATTTTACGGTGCTTTTATCAAGAAAAGGTAAAGCGAATAATAAAGCAATTGCGCCAAACATCATCAATACGCCGCCAAGTTTATCAGGAACTGCGCGCAAAATTGCGTAAAATGGTAAGAAATACCATTCAGGTACAATATGAGCTGGAGTTACCATTGGATTGGCTGGAATGTAATTGTCGGGATGGCCTAAAGAGTTTGGATAGAAGAATAGAAAATATCCAAAAACTAAAAAGAATGCTACAAACCCAACCATATCTTTAATAGTGAAATATGGGTGGAAAGGAATGATGTCTTTTTTGGTTTTGATTTCAACGCCAGTTGGGTTGTTTGAACCTACAGTGTGTAAAGAAACTAAGTGAAGTAAAACAACTCCCACAATCAAGAATGGTAATAAGAAGTGAATTACAAAGAAGCGATTTAAAGTTGGGTTATCAACAGAATAACCGCCCCATAACCAACTAACAATACCTTCTCCAACAACAGGAATTGCCGAAAATAAATTGGTAATAACGGTTGCACCCCAGAAACTCATTTGTCCCCAAGGTAAAACATAACCCATGAAAGCAGTTGCCATGGTAAGTAAGAAAATAATAATTCCCACCCACCATAAAATTTCACGAGGTGATTTGTAAGAGCCGTAATAAAGACCGCGAGTAATGTGAGCATAAAGAGCCACGAAAAACATTGAAGCGCCAACAGCATGAATATAACGAATTAACCATCCATAACGAACATCGCGCATGATATGTTCAACTGAATTAAATGCCATTGCGGTGTTTGGTACATAGTGCATCGCTAAAAATAATCCACTTAGAATTTGTATTACCAAGGCAATACCAGCAATTGATCCAAAGCTCCACCAATAGCTAAGATTTTTTGGATAAGGGTGTTTTAAAAAAGTATTTTCAAGCGTGCCAATAATTGGTAAACGGTCATTAATCCATTTTGCCACTTTTGATTTTTCAGTGATGCTTTGTTTTAAATCGTTTTGAATGTGATTGCTCATAATTTTATTTTTTTAAGCCCTCTTTGTAAAAGAGGGTGGATCGATCTCGTTAGAGATCGAGACGGGTGATTTATTTTAATTATAAATTGTTTGCGGAGGAGTTAAATCCTCCGTCATTGCCTTTCAGGCAATGCCACCTCCTTTTGCAAAGGAGGCTTAAAGCGTCTAGCCAATTTTTATTAATGTGTCACTAACAAATTCATAAGGTGGAATTTCTAAATTTTTTGGAGCAGGGCCTTTTCTAATTCTTGCGGAAGTGTCATATTGTGAACCGTGGCAAGGGCAGAACCAGCCTTTATATTCACCTTCTTTAGCAATTGGAATACAACCTAAATGTGTACAAATTTCAATTGTAACAAGCCATTCTTCTTTGCCAGCTTTTACTCTTTCAGAATCTTTTTGCGGATCACGCAGTTCAGATAATTCAACTTTATTTGCTTCGTCAATTTCTTCTTGGCTGCGTCTTCTAACTGAAACTGGCTTACCGCGCCACATTACTTTTTTTTGTTCGCCAACTTTGATGTTGGAAATATCAATTTCAACTGAAGCAAGTGCTGCTACATCTTTTGAAGGATTCATGCTATCAACAAAAGGCAAAATTGCACAAGCAAGACCAAGTCCAGCAGCTGTATATGCGGTGCCGGTAAGTAATTTTCTACGATTTTCGTCTTTAACCGTTTCTTTAGTTTTTTCTTCTGGCGATGAATTAGGTTGTTCTTGTTGTGCCATTTCTAGAGGTTTTTATGAATGTTGGAATTTTTAAAAAAAAGAGGTCGCTTTTTTAGTCATCTTTCCCATATTTATCAACATAAAGTTTCCTTTTTTCCAAATAAAATAACTCAAACATGACAATTCTAAAAATAAAAAAACTTCCCAATGGCTCTGATTTACCTTTGCCAAAATATGAAACCAAAGGCAGCGCTGGTATGGATTTATTGGCTGCAATTGATGAAAATATTATAATCAAACCAGGTGAAATAAAATTAGTAAAAACCGGAATTTCAATTGCTCTTGAAGAGGGTTTTGAAGCGCAAGTTCGTCCAAGATCTGGCCTTGCTTTGAAAAATGGCATTACAGTTTTGAACACTCCGGGAACTGTTGATTCAGATTATCGTGGTGAAGTTTGTGTGATTTTAATTAATCATTCACAAGTTGATTTTGTAATTACCAGAGGTATGAGAATTGCGCAAATGGTGATCGCAAAATATGAGCAGGCTAAGATTAAAGAAGTTTTAGATTTAGATGAGACTATTCGAGGAAGCGGTGGTTTTGGCTCCACTGGGCATTAATAAAATATCTCATGTCTCTTATTGAATTAAAAAAACAACGCTATTTGCGCAATACAATTCTTCCTGAAATTGGTGAAGAAGGTCAGGAAATATTGTTTCGTGCTAAGGTTTTAGTAATTGGTGCGGGTGGTCTTGGTTCTCCCGTTTTATTTTACTTAGCTGCTGCTGGAGTTGGCAATATTGGTGTGGTTGATGATGATGTGGTGGAGCTTTCTAACCTACAACGCCAAATAATTCACAATGAAAAAAATTTAGGACAAAAAAAAGTTTTAAGCGCAAAAGAGAAAATTTCTGCGCTTAATTCTGATGTGAATTTGCAAGTTTACGAATTTCGCGCTAATCATAAAAATCTTACAGAAATTGTTAAAGATTACGATTTGGTGTTGGATGCGACAGATAATTTCCCCACTCGCTTTGTCATCAACGAAGTTTGTCACAAAGAAAAAAAACCTTTAATTTTTGCCGCTGTAAAAGCTTTTGCTGGGCAAATTTCAGTTTTTAAATCTTACGAAAAAAACTCTCAAAATCCTTGCTACGCTTGCTTTAACACCAATGTGGTTGATGAGAGTTTTTCTTTGCCACTTTCTGAAAAGGGAATTTTGGGTTCAGTTGCAGGTACAATTGGCGCGCTTCAAGCAACTACAACAATTAAAGAAATATTAGGAATAGGAGAAAGTTTGGTAGGTAAAATTTTGATCTGTGATTTCCTAAAAAATGACTTCAGAAAAGTCTTATTAAAGAAGAATTCAGAATGTAAGGTTTGTCTTAGATAATAAAGGCTTTACAGCGATAATTATTGAATTTTCTACGCATGTAGAAAATTCATTTTTTTAGGTGTTATTTTAGAACCTCTTAACATCATTAACCGTCGGTTGAGCGTAGTCGAAACCATCGGAAGGTTCCTGCCGCGGATTTAAAATCACGGCAGGAACCTTCCGATGGTTTCGACTACGCTCAACCGACGGTTATGAATATTATTTTGATTTTAAAAACATCTCGCAAAACCCACTAATTTTGCATTCCTCACATTTTGGTTTTCTTGCCTGACAAACATATCTTCCATGCAAAATCAACCAATGATGCGCATGATTCATCCATTTCTTGGAAATTTCCTTCAGCAAAGCTAATTCAGTCTTCAAAACATCAGGCTCACTCACAAATCCAATGCGATTGGAAACCCTGAAAACATGAGTATCAACCGCCATTGTTGGATGTCCAAAAGCGCAATTTAAAATCACATTAGCGGTTTTTCTGCCAACTCCCGGTAACTTTTGTAATGCCTCAAAATCTTCTGGCACTTCAGAATCATGTTCTTTGATTAAAATTTCTGATAAGGCAATGATGTTTTTAGCCTTGCCGTTGTAAAGCCCAATGGTGTTGATGTATTTTTTCAATTTCTCTTCGCCAAGTTTTAGCATTTTTTGTGGTGTATCCGCAATTTTAAAAAGTGCTTTAGTAGCCTTATTTACGCCAATATCAGTGCTTTGCGCCGACAAAACAACGGCAACCAAAAGCGTGTAATTATTGCTGTAAATTAACTCAGTTTTGGGATGAGGATTTTCTTTTTGCCAAATTTCAAAGATTTGATCAATTTTCTTTCTATTCATTTTTTTAAAATTTTTGTTTTAAAAATAATATCTTCGCTTTAGGTTCTAACAAATTGTAGAGGATAATCAAATTTAAATTTCTTAAAAAATCCAAATGAATTTTCAAAATCTTAAAAAACATCCAACTGATAAGGTTCATTTTATTGGCTTGGGTGGCATTGGCATGAGTGCTTTAGCCTTTATTTTACGAGATGAAAAAGTTGCAGTACAAGGCTCTGACATGTCAGAAAATTATCTTACGCCAAAATTGCGCGATAAAGGAGTTGAATATTTTGTTGGTCATAAAAAAGAAAATATTAACGATAATGTGGTTTTGGTGGTTAAAACTTCAATCATTAAAGACAATAATCCAGAAATTATTGCAGCTCAGGAAAAAAATATTCCAATTATCACCAGAGCCAATTTATTGGCGCAAATTATGGCTGATAAAAAAGGTATTACAATTGCTGGAACCCATGGTAAAACAAGCACTACAGCCATGGTATCTTTAATTTTAGAAATTGCTGATCTTGATCCAACTGTAATAAATGGCGGTGTCATTCATTATTTTGCCAGTAATTCAAAAAGCGGCAAAGGTGAATATTTAGTTGCTGAATCTGATGAGTCAGACGGCAGTTTTGTGGAATTGCCAAGTTTTATTGGGGCTGTTACCAACATTGAGCCAGAGCATTTGGAATTTAAGGGATATCAGGGCAGTTTTGATGTTCAAAAATCTTATTTCGAAAGATATATTTCCCAAATACCAGCTCAAGGAGCTTGTGTTTTATGTATTGATGACAAAGAAGTAAAAAATCTTTATGAGAAATTAAAAGATAAGAAAAAGAATCTTACTACTTATTCAATAAAAGACGATAGCGGAGATGTAGATTTAAGAGCAAAAAATATCAAAATGGATGCTAAAGGATTATCATTTGATGTGCAGTTTAAAGATGGTCACGAAATAAAAGATATTAAAATGCCAGTATATGGTTTACACAATGCCAGCAATGCTTTAGTGGCAATTGCAATTGCTAAATTTCTAAAAATTTCTGACGAAAAAATCAAAAAAGCTTTAGCAATTTTTGATGGTGTTAAGCGCAGATTTACTAAAGTTGGTGAATATAATGGAGTTGTGATAATTGATGATTACGCACATCATCCAACCGAAATTAAAGTGGTTTTAAAAACTGCTCGTGCTTTGTCTAAAGGCAAAGTTTATGCAGTTTTCCAGCCTCACAAATATAGCAGAGTTAAAGATTTATTTAATGAATTTTGTAATTCCTTTAATGATTCTGATTTTGTAATTGTTGCTGATGTTTATTCAGCGGGGCAAGATGTAATTGCTGGCGCCACTCAAGATGATTTGGTAAGAGGAATTGAAAAATCTGGTCATAAAAATGTTATAAAATTATCTAGCGAGAAGAATTTAGCTAAAGTTTTGAAAAGCAGAATCAAGGCTGATGATATGGTAATTTGTCTTGGCGCTGGAACCGTTACTTATTGGGCAGCACAGCTTGCAGAACAATTGAAAAATGCATAAATAGATGACTAAAAAAGTTTCCAAAACTTTTACAATTAAAAGTTTTAATAATGCTGAAGACATGATGGTGGCTTATCCTTTGGTGAAGCAGATGTATAAGGATATGGATTTACCAACTTACAAATCCTACATAGAAGAGATGATAGAAACTAACAGCTTTAAAATGATTGCTGCTTTTGATGGAGATGAAATTATTGGTGCTTGCGGATATTGGGTGTTTTTAATGCTTTATTGCGGGCGTTATATTCAAATTTCAAATTTAGTGGTGGATGAAAAAAGCCAAAATCTTGGAGTTGGAAAAATTATGATGAATCATATTGAAGAATTAGGCAGAAAGCTGGAATGTAAAAAATTTGTTTTAGATTCTTACACTGAAAATAAAAAATCCCATTCGCTTTATTTTCGTGAAGGTTTTTATATTCGTGGGTTTCATTTTATGAAGGATTTGTAGTTTTTTAGGATAACATCGAGCAAATTTTATACTGTGTGGACCCATCATGTGATTTGGTTCTCCAATTTTTATCCTGAGCGAAGTGAAGGATCTCTTCCAGCTTAGAGATGTTTCGCTTCGCTCAACATGACAACTTTTTATTGTCACCCCGTCGCATGACGGTTCACGCAATATAAAATATTTAATACCAATGGATAGCCTCTAATTCAGTAAAACATAAGAGATAATCAAAACTACCAAAATGCCAAAAATCAAAATCGCCAGCTTCAATGTAAACTCTGTAAAAGCCCGTCTTCCAGCTTTACTTTCTTGGTTAAAAAATTCCAATCCCGACATCGTTTGTTTACAAGAACTTAAATGTTTAGAAAAAGACTTCCCCTTCGAAGCCTTATTTGACAATGGTTATAATGCTGCCGTGTCTGGGCAAAAAACTTACAATGGCGTGGCAATCTTATCTAAATTTAAGATGGAAGATGTTGTTAAAGAATTGCCAATGTTGGATGATTCAATTGATGAACAAGCTCGCTATATTGAAGCTGTAATTCCACTTCACGGAACTGCAATTCGTGTATCTTCAATTTATGTACCAAATGGTGGTGGTGAAATTTTACCTAATCAAAATTTAACCGACACAGAAAAATTCCGTTACAAATTAAAATTCTTCGATCGTTTAAATGCACATTTAAAGCAACTTGCCACTTATGATGAAATTCAAGTTTTTGGTGGTGATTACAATGTTGCGGTTGAAGAAATTGATGTTTTTGATCCTAAAAGTTTTGCAGGACAAGTTTGTTTTCATGAGTCTGAACGCCAAAAATTTCGCTCACTTTTAAATTTAGGTTTGGTTGATTCTTATCGCGCTCAAAATCAAGAAAGTCAGGCGTTTAGCTGGTGGGATTATCGCGGTGGATCATGGCAACATAATAAAGGTTTGCGCATCGATTATCTTTTAACCTCACCTTTAGCTTCCGATAAAATCAGCGCCACAACAATTGAAGATAAAGGAGTGCGCGATCAAGAAAAAGCCTCAGACCATTGCCCTGTTTGTGTTGAGTTAGAAATTTAAAGAAGTTTCTGAATAGATTTTTAAAACCTTAATTCGAGAAGTATTTCCACGCAAAATTTCAATTTTAGATTTGAGAATTTTAAAAGTTTTGGAAAGAAACTTTATTAGCTCTTCATTTGCCTTATCATCTTCAGGAACTGCGCAAATATTGATTTTTAAATGTTCTTGATTTTTCTTATCAATAAACACCTCACCAGTTTTATTTTTAGAAGAATTCGGAGTTATACCAATTATCACAATTAACTATACATTTCAGCTTCATCTTTTTGGTCTAAAATTTAGAAAAAAAACCTTCTGTATATCCTGATACAGGCGGTTTTTCTTCTAAATTTTATCCTCAAAAATCTTTCGCTCAAATGTATATTTAATTGTGATAATTGGTATTACTTTTGCAAAAAGTAAAAAATAATCCGAATGCTTCTGCAAAAAAGACATCTAACTTACTAAGTCTTGCAAAGCTCTAACTTCAAATTGGCAATCAATATTTTTATAAGCCTCAATTGCGTCAACTAAAGCTCTGGCACCAGAAATTGTGGTGCTGTAAGTAATACCTTTCATTAAAGCGGTACGACGAATTGAAAAACTATCTTTAGTGGCTTGTGCGCCTTCAGTGGTGTTAATTACCAATGAAATTTCTTTGCGCTCAAGCATGTCAACCACATGTGGCTTATCTTCAGTAATTTTATTCACAATTGTCACGGCAATATTATTCTCAGCTAAAAATTTTGCTGTGCCTCTTGTGGCAACAATATTAAAGCCAATTGTAACTAATTTTTTAGCAATTTCTGGCAGATGTTTTTTATCAGAATCTTTCACCGAAATAAATGCTAATCCAGAAGTTGGAAGCCCAGAACCAGCAGCAACTTGAGCCTTAGCAAAAGCTAAAGGAAAAGAAATATCAATTCCCATAACTTCGCCAGTAGACTTCATTTCAGGGCCTAAAATTGTGTCAGTATTGCTAAATCTGGCAAAAGGAAAAACAACTTCTTTTACTGAAAAATAATTAAGTTTTTTCTCTTTTAATTTAAAATCTTTTAATTTGGCACCAACCATAATTAAAGAAGCAATTTTGGCAATTTGAATATTAGTTGCTTTAGCCACAAATGGCACAGTACGAGAAGCTCTTGGATTAACTTCTAAAACATAAACCACACCATTTTGAACAGCATATTGCACATTCATCAAACCTTTTACATTCAAGGCTAAAGCCATTTTTACAGTGGCTTTCTTAATTTCTTCAATAACTTCTTGAGATAAAGAGTAAGGTGGAATTGAACAAGCAGAGTCACCAGAGTGAATCCCAGCCTCTTCAATATGCTGCATAATTCCTGCCACAAAAACTTCTTCGCCATCGCATAAAGCATCAACATCAACTTCAACTGCATCAGTTAAAAATTTATCAAGCAAAAGCGGGCCACTTTCAAAAACTTCAGAATATTCAACTAAATATTTCATTAAATAGCCTTCATCATAAATAATCGCCATACCGCGTCCACCAAGCACATAAGAAGGGCGAACAACTACAGGAAAGCCAATTTCATTAACTTGTTCAATTACCTGTTTTGTAGAATAGGCAATGTAATTTTGCGGTTGATTTAATTCTAATTTTTGTAGAAGTTTTTTGAAACGATCACGATCTTCAGCTAAATCAATCATATCTGGCGAAGTACCAATAATAGGAATATTTTCGTCTTGTAAAAACTTAGCAAGCCCAAGAGGCGTTTGACCTCCGAACTGAACATTAACCCCCAGCAATTCACCATTAGTCATTTCTTTTTTTATAAGCTCAATAGTATCTTCTGCTGTTAAAGGCTCAAAATAAAGGCGATCAGAAGTGTCATAATCAGTTGAAACTGTTTCAGGGTTGCAATTAACCATAATGGCTTCAATGCCAACTTCTTTCAAAGCGAAAGCGCAGTGAACACAAGTGTAATCAAACTCAATTCCTTGCCCAATGCGGTTTGGGCCACTTCCTAAAATTACAACTTTTTTTCTGTTAGTAGGATTCGATTCGCAAGATGATAGGTTGTTTTCTTCTGACATTTTTTGAGCTATTTTGGAAAAATTAAGAAAAGTTTTGATTTAGGTATGTTAAAAGAACAAATTTTATTCTCTATAAAATGTTTAATAGTTTTCAAGGGACTGTTAACTAAATATAGATAGATTCTAGTCTAAATAATCCTCCCCCAGTTTTTGTTTTTTGGTGAGGATCGAAGAGCGAAGCGATTCGAGGAGTGGTCAAAAAGATTAATTGTTTGACAAGATTGCTCTTCCCCGATTCATAATCTGCGCTTGTTCATAAACCCTCAAAGAGAATGATTTAATTTTTTTATTTAAGGTTTTTTATTACAAATTCTTCAAATGAATTCACCGCTGCATTGTCATTTTTATGTTTAAGTAAAGAAAAGTGACTATCTTTTAGTTCGGGCAAAAGATGAGATCTAATGACTTTGATTTCTGGCGGAATAATTGTATGTGGAAAAACTGTAATTCCAAGACCAGCCCTAACTGCAGCTATTTTTCCAGCGTAGCTGTTGCTTGAAAAAGCCAAGCGCCATTTAATTCTTTTTTTATCAAGAGAAGCTATTGCTTTTTCATGATAAAGGCAAGGTTTTGGCGAAAGAATTAAAGGAATTGCCTCACCTTTTTTTATTAATCTTACATCTCCCGCCCATTCCAGTTTTTCTGAAAGCAATTCTAATTCATTTTTAAACTCGTGAGGCGGTTTCATTTTAACAACCACCAGATCAAGCTCTTTATGTTTGAATTTTTCGTATAAATTAAGAGTTAAATCGCATTCTATATTAAGCAAAATTTTTGGATGAATTTGCGAAAATTCGCGCAAAACATCGTAAAGAAACACACTGGCAAAATCTTCTGGAACGCCAAATCGTACTTCTCCTTTCAGCTCAGGCTCTTTAAAGCAATCAATCGCTTCGCGGTGCAGCGCAAATATTTGCCTTATATATCCTAAAAAAATCTCACCTTCATTGGTTAGAGAAAATATTTTTCCTCTTACAAATAACTGCTTTCCCACAAAATTTTCCAATTTGGCAATTTGCTGACTAACCGCCGATTGAGTTCTGCCAACGCGGGAAGCTGCTTTGGTAAAACTTCCTGTGTCTGCAACAGCAATAAAGCATTGTGCTGATATAGTGTCGATAGCCATAAGATTTTCTAATATTAGTTATAAGAATTATGAGTTTTACTTTTATAGTAAGAAAATCTTATATAATCAACAATTAATATAAACTTTTCTAATAACTAAATTTGATAAGCAAAATATGGAATCTCTTTTTTACATCGACGGTTTGGCAAAAGTTGTAATTTTCCTGATCGTTTTCATTGGCTTAATTGTAGCGCTTTTTGCCAAACAATATCTGAAGGGTGATTATAGATATGGTTGTTTTTTCTTCACACTTCCTCTTATTATTGTATCGGTAATAATAACAGTATCAGCCAACAACATCTTTCTTTTTCTGACTTCTTGGTTTTTAAGTAACACAATCTTGGTTGCGATGATGATTCACAAGTCACATTGGAAATCGGCTTTGGCATCTGGAAAATTAGCAGCAAAAAATTTTCTGATTGGATTCTTTTGCTTAAGCCTTGGATTAGTTTTGTTGTCTCATCAAACAGGTCAGACCTCAATTCAATCAATTCTGGCATTTGAATATGAAGACCAAGCGAAATTAACTTTTGCGCTGCTGTTAATTTTAATTGCAGCGATGACACAATCTGCAATTTATCCTTTTAGCTCTTGGTTAACCAGCTCTCTTAATTCTCCAACTCCAGTATCAGCCCTTATGCACGCTGGCTTAGTAAATGGTGGAGGAATTTTACTGGCACGCTTTGCCCCACTTTATCTTAATTCGCCAAAAATTTTAACTCTAATTTTTGTAATCGGAATTGCGACAGCGCTGATTGGAACATTTTGGAAGTTAATACAAAGCAATGTTAAAAGCATGCTGGCTTGCTCAACAATTGGGCAAATGGGATTCATGATTGCAGAGTGCGGACTTGGATTATTTCCTGCGGCAGTGGCGCACTTATTTTGGCACGGCTGCTTTAAGTCTTATCTCTTTTTAACATCGGGCTCGGCAGCGCAAGAAAAGAAATTTAATCTTGAATATCCGCCAAAATTAACTTCCTTCGCATCAGCTTTAATTTGTGGAATATTTGGGATTTTAGTTTTCTCAATAATTGCAAACAAAACCCTGTTTTCACTTGATAGCAACTTAGTCTTGATCGTTGCGGTCTTTATTGCAGCAACTCATTTTGCGCTAAATCTTTTAAGGGAAAAGCCGCTAAATAATTTGGTAATAGCAATAATTTTAACCTCAACCTTCGGGGCTTTGTATGGAACCAGCATTCACATAATTGAATCTCAATTATCGCTCAAGCACCTTTATCATCCGCAGGCTCTGAATTTCTTTCACATAGCTGTAATTTGCATCTTTATCTCACTTTGGCTGAGCAGGCTTTTTCTGCAAAATCCCAAGAAAGAGAGGTTTCGCCTGATGGCGATGCATTACATAAAAATGATTTATGTTAAAGCGCTAAATGCCAGCCAGCCAACTTCAAACACTATTACAGCTAATCGTAATCAATATAAATCATAGGAGAAACATGAAAAATCCGCTTAAAATCGAAGAACAAAATCAAGATATTGCAGAGTTTTCAAAATTGGCTTGGGCAAAAATGGCTCCGTTCTGGCCGCTAGAAAATCTAATTGCCTGCAACCCTTTGCAAGGATTTGAAAATTTGCCTTTTGAAGAGGCGCTAAAAAAAGCTTCGATTTATTTTGAGCAAAAAAGTCTGCCGCAAGAAATTGAAGAAATAAATCTTCAAACCATTAAATGGTGTCAGGCATTCTTTGACCAAGGTCAGGCAACAATCAAAATGCCAAATCGCCATTTGGGATTTTACTTATCTTGGCTTCAACTAGCTAAATTTGATGATAAATTGCACAAAAATTCCGCTGACAAAATTAAGGAAATAAACTCAATGCCGCTTTCACCAAAAGAGGCAATAATTGAATGTTTAGAAAGATTAAAAATATCAAAAAGTGAACAAGAAAAGTTTCTTACTTTAATGCTTACAACCTTGTCTGGATGGGCTTCTTATGTGAAATATCTTGGCGAGTGGAAGTGCGATGATGCAAAAAATGATAATAACCAAATTGATTATCTGGCCGTAAGATTGGCGATAACTCTTTTGATGTGCGATGATGCAAAGTCTTTGCTGTTATGGCATAAAAATATTGCACCACAACAAAAGCCGGGAATGCAAATGCTGGCAATTAATAAAAATGAAAAAATTTATCAGAAAGATTTGGTTCAAAAGCTGATCATCTCGTCAAAATCTAAATCAGAAGAAAATACAAAAACTCTTGATGCGCAATTTGTTTTTTGCATCGATGTTCGTTCAGAGCCAATGCGTCGCGCTATTGAGGCAAAAGGAAATTATGAAACTTTTGGATTTGCTGGGTTTTTTGGAATTGCCGCAACAATAGAAAATCAAATTAGCAAAGAGTCTTATTTTTCTTGCCCAGTTTTGCTAAAACCAAAACATAAAATAGTTGAAAAATCTTCTTTTTCAGAATTGGAGTTACAAAAAGAAATCGAGAGATTCAAAAAATTTGGCATCGTAAAAAAATTCTACCAATCGCTCAAATATGGATTTACAACTCCATTTGTTTTGGCAGAAGCAATTGGAGTGTGGAGCGGAGGCTGGATGGCTTTTCACAGCGTTGCGCCAAAATCGGCAAATAAAGTAAAGAAAAAATTAAATAATCACAATGGGAGTAGTTCAAAAACCATTCCTTTTCTTGAAGGTTTAAGTTTGGAAGATCAGATATCTAGCTCGAAAGGCGCTTTAGCAACAATGGGTCTTACTTCTAATTTTGCTTCAATTGTTGTTTTATGCGGACATGGCAGCACTACTGAAAACAATGCTTACGCTACAGCCCTTGATTGTGGAGCTTGCGGCGGTCGTCATGGCGGAAGTAATGCAAAAATATTAGCTGCGATTTTAAATAATAAAGAGGTGCGCAAAGGATTAGAATATTATTCAATATTTATTCCAACTCAAACAAAATTCATCGCAGCGCAGCACAATACAACAACTGATGATATTGAGCTTTACATGGAAGAAAAAACTTTGGATTTAGAAAAATTAAAACTCGATTTAAAAGCTGCACAAAAAATAAACAGCAAATGGCGTTTAAATAAAATGGGGCAGAGTGTTTCTGAAGAAGAATCAGTAAGTCATGTTGAAAAACGCAGCGTAAATTGGGCAGAAACTCGCCCCGAATGGGGCTTGGCTCGTAATGCCTCTTTCATTGTTGCTAAACGCGATTTGACAAAAAATATCGATCTTGATGGACGCTCATTCCTACATTCTTACGATTGGCAGCAAGATATTGACGGAAGTGCTCTAAATTTAATTTTAACCGCACCAATGGTTGTTGCGCAGTGGATTAATAGCCAATATTTATTTTCGACAATCAATAATGTATCTTATGGAAGTGGCAGCAAAATAACTCAAAATATTGTTGGAAAAATTGGTGTGATGCAAGGTAATGGCAGCGACTTAATGCACGGACTTCCATTACAATCAGTTTTTAGTAGCGACTTCAAAGCTTATCATAAGCCACTAAGGTTGACGACATTAGTTCATGCTCCAACAAACATGGTTGACAAAGCAATCTACAAAAACAAAATTTTGCAAAAACTATTTGGAAATAGCTGGGTTCATATTTTTTGTTTAGACCCAAGAAATAGTAAAATTTATTCACTTCAGGAAGATCTAACATGGCGAGAGTATCAATAATAAATAAACAAAATGATTAAAGTTAGTCCAAAAAAATTTAGCGAAAATGGCAGCAACGAAACTGCAAATCTAAAAATTTTACCCTTTCTAAAAAAGATTCTTTTTACCGAAGTCTCATTTTTCTGGATGAGTGCAATTTATGGGCTTGCGATCAGCTTTCTTGCACTTGCCGTTCCGCTTTCGGTGCAGTTTTTAATCAACTCCGTCTCATTTACAGCTCTAATGCGTCCCACATTTGTTTTGGGAACCGTGTTATTAATTTTATTAATCTTTTGGGCTGCTTTAAATGCTTTGCAATTTTTTGTTACCGAAATTTTTCAGTCGAGATTTTTTGCGCGCATTACTTCTGAAGTAACAATTTTGCTTCTAAAATCAAAGCAACAAAACCCAGAAAAGAGGGAGATTGTGAATCGTTTTTTTGAAACAATTACAATTCAAAAAACCATTCCAAAATTTTTAACCAAAACTTTTTCAACAATTTTGCAAGGCGCAGTTGGTTTAATTGTGGTTAGTTTTTATCATCCCGTATTTTTTCTTTTTAGTTTAGCAATTGTAATTTCTTTATGGTTAATTTGGTCGCGCTTTTATAAGCAAGCTGTTTTTAGTTCATTTGGCAAGAGCCAAGCTAAATATGATATTGTTAAATGTTTTGAAGAGATTGAAGAAAATAGCTCTTCTGATAACTGTAATATTGAGCAAAGAATTAATGCACTTACCGGAGATTATTTAAAAGACCGTAAATTACGCTTCAAAAGCTTATTTTCTCAGGTGATTTTGTTGCTTGCGCTTTATGTAGTTGCAAGTGTTTCTCTTCTTATACTTGGAGGATGGCTGGTTTTAAAAGGTCAATTAACCATTGGTCAATTGGTTGCGGCAGAGTTAATTTTATCAGCTTTGCTTTACAATTTTTCGCAACTTGGTCGTGATTTAGAAAATTTTTATGATCTTGTTGCATCCTGTCAAAAATTGTCAAAATTTTATAATTTCTCTATTGAGAAGAAAGATTTTGCGCCATTCATAAATTTCAACAATATCAGAACCCCAAAACCTCTAAAAGTTTTACCAAAAATAATTCTGGTGTTTTTAAGTTTAGCAATTTTAATTTTATTTCTAACGCCATGGCAGCAAACCTCAAAAGGCTTTGGGCAAATCATTGCAACTGACCCAAATGATCGCGCTCAAAATATCAGCGCACCAATTAATGGTCGAATTAAAAAGTGGTATGTAAAAGACGGCTCTGTGGTTAAAAAAGATGATAAATTGGTTGAAATTGTTGATAATGATCCGTTGATTTTAGAAAGAATTAAATCAGAGCGCGACGCCAAGAAACGGAAATTTCAAGTAACTCAAATAGCTTCGCAAACATCTAAATTAAACTATCAACGCCAAGAAGAGCTTTTTAACAAAGGCTTAAGTTCACGCCGAGATTTTGAAGAAGCTAAAATTGAATATAAAAAACTTTTAGCCACAGAAGAGTCCGCCGCTTCAGAATTGGCAGAATCTGAAACCAAACTTTCGCGTCAGGAAAATCAAATAATTTATGCTCCAAAAGACGGCGTGATTTTAAAAGTTTTAGCGGGTGACGCTGCAACAGTTGTTCATTTGGGCGATAAACTTGCAACATTTGCACCAAATTTAAGTGATCCGGCGGTTGAAATTTATGTTAGTGGCAACGACATTCCTTTGGTGATTGAGGGAAGAAAAGTGCGTTTGCAATTTGAAGGTTGGCCAATTATTCAATTTAGCGGTTGGCCATCAATTGCGGTTGGAACCTTTGGCGGCATTATTTCTTCGGTTGATTCATCAATTTCTGAAAATGGAAAGTTTCGCGTAATTGTCAAAAAAGACAAAGATGAAAAATGGCCAGATGAAAGGTTTTTAAGGCATGGTGCAAAAGCTCAAGGATGGATTTTGTTAAATAATGTCAGTTTGGGATACGAGTTCTGGCGCCAGTTAAATAGCTTTCCACCAAGTTTTGATAGCGAATTAAAAGCCGCACAAACAAAAGACGAATCAAAAAAATAGTTAAATGAAGCATCTAATTAGGTCAATTTTTATAATAATATTATTAAATTTTGGAAGCGTTGAACTTGCTGAAGCTTCCACCGAGAAAAAGCTGTTGCATCATGAAGTTACAGCTTCTGCAAATAAAAACTATCCACAAATTTTATCTTATTATGAAAAAGTAAATGCTGCAGAAGGAAGTGCACTTGGATCTCTTGGATTTTTTGACATCAAGTTAAAACAAAACTACACTGATAAAAGTCGCGGTTTTTACGATGGAAAAACTACCGACACTTTACTTGAAAAAGAACTTGGTTTTATGGGTACTAAAGTTTATGGCGGTTATCGTAAATCTTTTGGCAGTTTTGCTGATTATGAGGGTGGATCGCGCACTAATGATGGTGGAGAATATCGCACAGGTGCCAGATTTTCTTTGCTAAAAGATAGTTCAATTGATCAAAACCGACTTGGTGTGATTTTAGCAAAACTTGGAGTTAAGGAAAGTCAAATTCAGCTTGAAGCAATTAAAAAAGAAATTGAAAGAGATGCAACAAAGGCTTATTGGAACTGGATTTCATTGGCAAAAATTTATCACATTTACGAAGATCTTTATCAGCTTTCGCTAAAGCGTCAGACACAACTTGAAGAGAAGTTAAAAAAAGGTGATGTGGCTCAAATTATTATAGCTGAAAATAAGAAAAATATTCTACGCCGCAAAAGTGCTTTGGCAAAAGCGCGGCAAGATTTTGAAAATTCAGCAATTTATCTTTCGCTTTTTTGGCGCGGTGAAAATGGCACTCCAATTGTTCCAAAACAAAATCAGGTTCCAGAAATTCATTTTTCACTTCATGAAATTGAAAATTCTCAAATCATTCAAGATTTAGAAACAGCTCTTTCGAACCGACCAGAATTAAGAGTTTTAAAAATTCAAAAAGAGCAAAATTCAAGCCAGTTAAAATATGCGGAGAATCTTTTTAAACCTCAGTTAGATGTTGATGTTGGTGCTTCAAAAGATTTAAGAAATGGTTTGGCATCAAGAGCTCAGGCTAATAACTATGTTGGTTTAGATTTTTCAATTCCACTTCAACAGCGCGAAGCTCGTGGAAAAAGTGCGGAATATGAATCAAAGTTAAAATCTTTAAAATATGAGCAGCAGCTTTTGGAAGAAAAAATTAAAGCCGAACTTGAGCAAATAAAAATTCAAATAAGCAGCATTGTTGAGATGCATCAAAACCTTTCGGAAGAAGCTAAATTAGCTGACCTGCTTGAAAATTCTGAACGCGAAAAATTCAAACATGGTGCCAGTAATTTCTTTCTAGTAAATTTGCGCGAACAAGATACTGCGGCTTCAAAAGCAGCTGAGATTGAAATGTATGAGAAATATCAAAGTACTTTGGCTGATTACAAAATGGCGGTGTTTTTAAATTAAAGTATTGCCACAATTTTTTTTGAAAAACAGATCTTATTGTTTTTAAAAAGTAAATACCAAAATATTTTACGAAAGCTTGTTAAATTTTTTTTTACAATTATATTAAAAACCGTTCATCAAGCGCAAGTTTGAAGTTCTATGGTGATAAACACAATTCGAAATAGATGTACATGGACTCGGGGGCGGTACCCGACACCTCCACCATTCGTTTTTGCTGCGCTACAGCGCAATGAATTCAGCTTTCAATTTTGGAAGTTTATATGGGGGTGAATTAGCTTCGACATGCATGGTAAAGGGATTGATTTTGCCCGGTTGAGACACTGCCGATTGTGTCAGCGCAAGCTGATAAAGTATCCGTTCAAAAAAAGTAAACGCAAACGACAATTTTGCCAATGATAATATCGAATTTGCTCCAGTTGCAATAGCAGCTTAGTATAAGTGATATTATCGGGGTTTGCCGGTTTTCCTTTCAACAGAAAAACCGGCTTAATTTTGTATGTCATTTTGACATACAAAATGGGGTTCCCCGCAAGGCGGGGCGAGACTAGTGTCGCGTTTCCTTAAATTTTTTACAATCCTCAAATACGCTTACCCCATGCAAGATCTGATCGGTTATGATGAAATTATCGAAAATTCAATGCGTTCTGTGATTTTTGAAACTTTGAAGAAAATTGAAAAGACAGGTCTAATTGGAAAACATTATTTTATTGTTACTTTTCTAACGCGCTTTCCAGGAATTGTGGTGCCAAAAAAGTTGATGGAAAAATATCCAGAAGAAATGACTATCGCAATTCAGTATCAATATAGAAACTTGGTGGTTGAGCAAGATAATTTTAAAATTTCTCTAAGCTTTGAAGGAAAATTTGAAAAACTTGTGGTTCCATATAAGGCAGTTACATCTTTTTCTGATCCATCAATGAATTTTGGCTTGAAATTTAGTGTTAGTCACGAAGATTTTGAAAATTCTAACGCAGATGGAGAGTTTCATCCAGCCAATAAAAGCGAAACAAAGACCAAAAAATCTGATTCAGTTGATTTATCAGCCAAAGTAATCTCTTTGGATGCGTTTAGAAATAATAAAGATAAAGATCAATAATAAATATGCTTCATCAACTGTTGTTTTTGGCTCTTACCTACTCTATTTCAGCTGTTCCTTTCGGTTTGGTTGTGGCTAAGATATTTGCCAAAACAGATATTCGTGAATTGGGCTCAAAAAATATTGGCGCAACCAATGTTGCAAGAGTTGTCGGTAAAAAATTAGGTTTATTAACTTTAATTTTAGATGGCTCGAAAGGTGCTGTAATGGTTATTGCTGCCAGATATAACTTTTCTGAAATTGATAATTTACATTTATTTTTAACGCTAGTTTCTCTGATAGCGGTAATTGGTCATGTTTTTCCAGTTTATTTGCATTTTAAAGGTGGAAAGGGTGTTGCTACTACAATTGCAGTACTTCTGGCTTTAGATTTTAGAGTTGGATTTTTGGTGATTATTTTTTGGATAATGTCTTTTTTTATATTTAGAATTTCTTCCATATCTTCTCTGGCAGCAATTGCCTCTTCAATTGCTTTGTCATACTACTACAAAGCTCCAATCGAGCAAATTATTCTTTGTTGGATTTTATTTATGATAGTTCTAATAAGGCATAAAGAAAATATCTCGCGTCTTCTAATTGGTGAAGAAAGTTCTTTTTCCAAAGCTAAAAATAATGCTACAAACGATACTAAAAATTAACTATCCTCATGATTTTAGCTAAAAATCGCTTAATTGTTGCTTTAGATGTTGCTGATTTTGAATCGGCAAAGAATTTAGTTGAACAAATTTCTAATGAAGCAGTTTTTTATAAAATTGGCTTAGAGCTTATGATGAGCGGCTCTTATTTTAAGATGATTGAATGGCTAAAAAATAAAAATAAAAAAATCTTCGCTGATTTAAAACTTTACGACATTTCTGAAACTGTTGCGCGCGCTGTGAATAACTTATCACAATATGAAATTGATATCTTAACAATTCACACTGCAAGTTCTGATATTATGAAGCAAGCCGCCGCCAATAAGGGCAAAATGCAGTTAATTGGTGTTACGGTTTTAACTAATTTAGATCAGAATGATTTGTCCGAAATGGGCTTTGATCAAAAATTATCACTTGAAGAATTGGTTTTAAAGAAAGCCAAAATGGCTGTTGAATCTGGTCTTGATGGGGTTGTTGCTTCTGCTCTTGAAGCAAAAAATTTACGCCAAGAATTGGGGTATAAATTTTCCATTGTAACTCCCGGTATTAGATTGGAAAAAATTGCCAATGATGATCAAAAAAGAGTGGCAGATGTGAAAACCGCCTTACAAAATGGTAGTTCTTATTTGGTGGTTGGAAGACCAATTACCCGCAGTGAAAATCCTCATTTAGCAGCACAGAAATTTAACCAACTTATTGGAGAAGTTGTTTAATGAATTTAGAAAAAATTTTACAACAATGTAAAACCATAAACGAAGTTATTGGAAATTCTGATTTAGAAATTTGTGATATTGAAATTGATTCTCGTTTGGTGAAAAAAAATTCAATATTTTTCGCTCTTCCAGGTAAGTCAAAAAATGGTTCTGAATTTATTTTGGCAGCTATTAAAAATGGCGCCGCTGCTATTGTCTCTGATGATTTTTCTATTTGTGATGAAGTTGATTTAAAAAAAATTGTTAAAATAAAATCTTCTGACCCTTTCGAACTTTTAGTAGAATTTTTAAAAATTTTCTATTCGCCACTTCCAGCTAATATTTACGCAGTTACAGGAACTAATGGAAAAACCACAGTTGCTGAATTTGGGAGACAAATTTTGCAATTTTTGGGGAAAAAATCAGCTTCTATTGGAACTCTTGGTGTTATAAGCAATGTCGATCAATCAGTTTTGCAAAAAAGCATTTTAACCACGCCAGACATTGTTTCTTTTTATAAAAATTTAGCAGTTCTGAAGCAAAATGCCGTTGATGATGTTTTTATCGAAGCCAGTTCAATTGGTTTGGAACAAAAAAGAATTGCTGGTTTAGAAATTTCAGTTGGTGCTTTCACAAATTTTACGCAAGACCATTTAGATTATCACAAATCAATTGCTGAATATTTTGAATGTAAAATGTTGTTATTCAAAAATATTTTGAAAGATGGTTCAAATGTGGTTTTAAATTCCGATATTCCTGAGTTTGCAGAAATTTTAAAAATATGTCAGCAAAAAAATCATAAAATTTTTACTTATGGTTTTAAAAATTCTGATTTCAAAATTTGTGAAATTAAAACTAAAGATTTGCAGCAAGAAATTATTTTTGAATTTAGAAATAAAAAACATGTCATCAAATTTGATATTGCTGGTGAATTTCAGGCTTACAATATCTTATGTGTTGTTGCCGCTGTGCTGTCAAAACATGAAATGTTGAATGAAAAATTAGAAATTTTATTAAAACAAATTTCACAAATTGAGCCTGTTTCTGGAAGAATGCAAAAAGTGACTACTTTAGAAAATAAAGCTCAAATTTTTATTGATTTTGCCCATACGGCAGATGCTTTGGATAATGTTTTACATTTAGCTCGCAAACTTACGGATTCAAGGGTTTTAGTTCTGTTTGGCTGCGGTGGAAATCGTGACGCAAAAAAGCGTCCCATCATGGGTAAAATTGCTTGTAAATTGGCTGATTTAATAATCATAACAGATGATAACCCCCGCTTAGAAGATGCCTCTATGATTAGAAAAGAGGTTTTATCTGGCTGTGATCTCAAAAAAACTATTGAGATTGCTAATCGTAAAGAGGCTATCAAGCAAGCAATTGCAATGCTACAGAATGAAGATATTTTGATATTAGCAGGAAAGGGTCATGAAAAATATCAAGTGATTGGTGATGAAAAATTTGAATTTGATGAAGAAAAAATCGTAAAAAATGCCATACAATAATCCGCTAAATCCAGCTTTTGGTGTTGTTTTTGAAGATCTTTATGAAAGAGACGGTCTATTAAAATTAAATCAAAAATTTACAGAATTTCTGCAAAAAAAAGATGTGGAAGTTTACCAGCAATTTTTTCTTTTAAAGCAAAATCCCCAAACATTTTCTAAAGCAGATGAAGCTAATATTCTTATAGATGTGGCGCGTGTTCTGGAAGATTTTTTAGCTGATCTTTTTTTGATAAAAGAAGAGAATTTGGCATTACGAAAAGAGCATCAAATTTATAAAAAGATTTATAAAATTAGACGCGATTTTGTGCAGAGAGTTGTGGCGAAGAAATTTAATGCGGCGTCATTTGAAGAGATCCTTCACTGCGCTCAGGATGACACTACTATAGCTTGCCATCCTGAGCGCAGCGAAGGATCTTTTTTTGGATTAGAAATTCTAGAAAACCTAAAAATCTCTTACAAAAACCTTGATGAATTAGAGATAAAATTAGCTGATGAAATTGATGAATTATTGCTAAATGAAAAAACTCTCAATCAAGAACAGCAAAAAAAATTAGAGCAATTAACTCTTTATTCCACTTACGCTCTTTACAATAAATCTGGCAAAGATTTTCACAAAAATGGCGCTTTATTTATCTTGCCTCAAAAAACTGATCAACAGAATTTAGTTTCCACGCAACCTTTAGAAAAAATAGCCAATAGAGATGGTTTTAACCTTACTGATCAAGGCTTTTCATTAAATAGAGTTTTGGGCGAAAGTAATTATTGTATTTTTTGTCACAACCAAAATAAAGATTCTTGTCGCACTGGAATCAAAGAAAAAAACCAAGAGAATTGTAAATATGATGTTTTGAATGTTGAGATGCATGGATGTCCACTGGATGAAAGAATTTCTGAAATGAATTTTTTAAAATCAGAGGGCTTGTCAATTGCCGCTCTTAGTATCGCTGTGGTAGATAATCCAATGATTGCAGGCACGGGACATAGAATCTGTAATGATTGTATGAAATCATGTATTTATCAAAAACAAGATCCTGTAGATATTCCACAAATTGAAACAAAAACTCTCAGAGATGTTTTAGCTTTGCCTTATGGTTTTGAAATTTATTCGCTTCTAACGCGCTGGAATCCTTTAAATACCTTATCACCAGTTCCCCAAAAAAAATCTGGTAAAAAAATTCTAATTGCTGGCCTAGGGCCTGCTGGCTATACTTTGGCGCATCATTTACTTAATGATGGTCATGAAATAGTGGCAATTGATGGTTTAAAAATTGAACCTCTTGATGCGGAAATTTCTGGTATTGATATTTTTGGTAATCATGAAAAATTTAAGCCAATAAAATTTGTTAGTGAAATTTATGAACCGCTTTCAAGTCGTTTGATTTACGGTTTTGGAGGTGTTGCTGAATATGGAATTACGGCAAGATGGGATAAGAATTTTCTAAAAATTATTCGTCTACTTTTAGAGCGTAGAGCAAATTTTCGTATGTTTGGTGGTATTCGCTTTGGTTCATCAATAACTGAAAAAATTGCTTTTGAAGAATATGGCTTTGACCATGTGGCACTTTGCATTGGAGCTGGTCGACCAAATATTATCGACATTAAAAACAACTTCGCCAAAGGTATTCGTTCAGCTTCTGATTTTTTGATGTCGTTACAACTTACAGGTGCATTTAAAAAAGAACTTTTCACAAATTTACAAATCAGAATGCCAATTCTGGTATTGGGTGCGGGCTTAACGGCAATGGATACAGCGTGTGAGGCGCAAGCTTATTACTTAATTCAAATAGAAAAATTTGCTGATAAATATAAAAAATTAAAAGAAATTTTTGGTGAAGAAAAAATTTTACAAGAGCTAAATGAAGAAGAACAAATCATCGCAGAAGAGTTTTTGAAACATGCGGAGGAGCTTGAAAATACTTATGAAAAAGCTACTTTGTTAAAAAAATGGGGTGGTGTAAAAATTCTTTATCGTAAAAAAATTCAAAGCTCTCCTTCTTACAGATTCAATCATCAGGAAGTGATTAAGGCTTTTGCAGAAGGTGTTGAATTTGTTGAAAATGTTACGCCTTTAGAAGCTGTTTTAGATCGCTTCGATCATATTGAGGCGTTGAAAATAAAGGATGAACAGTGCTTAGAAAAAACCTTTAATTGTAAATCTCTCTTTATAGCAGCTGGAACTTCGCCAAATATATCGCCAGTTTTAGAAGATGGTTTGGATTTTGAAATTGATGGAAAATATTTTGTTGAAGTTGATGAAAATGGTAAAAAAGTAGCAAAAAGCAGCAGCGCCAGACCGCAACAATTTAGTATTTTAACCAAAATTGATCAAATAACCAAAAAATCAGTAAGTTTTTTTGGAGATCTTCATCCAAGCTTTGAAGGAAATGTAGTTAAAGCAATGGCAAGTGCGAAGCTTGGACATAAAAAAATTACTGAAATATTAAGTAAAACTCCTCTTAAAAAGGAGAAATTTTTAAGCTTCCAAACCAAAATAAATCAAGAATTTCTAGTTCAAGTTCAAGAAATCAACCAACTTTCTCAATATGCCGTAGAAATAGTTGTAAAAGCACCTCTTCTAGCAAAACAAACGCAGCTTGGACAAATCTTCCGTCTGCAAAATTACCACACTTTAGCTTCAAAAATATCAGGTCAAACTTTGGCAATGGAAGGAGTAACAGCTACGGCTTTAACAGTTGATAAAGAGCAGGGTTTAATTAGTGGAATCATCATTGATGCGGGTGGCTCAAGTAGTCTAATCAAAAATTTTAAAATTGGCGAGCCATTAATTTTTATGGGACCAAGTGGAAAACCCACTGAAATTGCTAAAAATGAAACTGTGATTTTAGTTGGTGGAGGCAGAGGAAATATGCCTTTAGCGGCAATTGCTAAAGCTTACAAAGAAAATGGCTGTAAAATTATTTTCTTCGCTGGATATCGCAAAAATTCTTTTGTTGTAAGACAAGAAATAATAGAAAAATTTAGTGATGTAGCAATTTTTGCTATTGAAGATGAAGAGCCTAATTTAAAATTAAATAGATCACAAGATTTTCAATTTAAAGGCTCTGTTACTGAAGCGATGGTTTCTTATGGTCTTAAAAAAATTCCTAATGTCATTTTCGATTTTCAGGAAATTGATCGAGTTTTTGTTATTGGCAATGAGCGTATGTCTTATGAAATTTCCAGAATCCGTCACGAAGAATTAGAAGAAGTTTTAAATCCTCATCATATTGCAATTACAAGTCTCAACGCACCAATGCAATGCATGCTAAAAGGTGTTTGCTCGCAATGTTTGCAAAAAAGATTTAATGAAAAAGATGGTAAATGGGAATATTTTTATGCTTGCGCCAATCAAGATCAAAAAACTGATTCACTTGATTTTAAGCATTTAAAATGGCGCTGTGAGCAAAATTCTTTATCTGAGAAGATAACCAAGATGTGGTTGGAAGTTATTAACTATTAGCTCAGTATGCTATAACCAAAAAAAAGCCGATTCAAAATTTAATTTGAATCGGCTTTTTTATTTATACCAAACTAAAAATCTTTACTCTTAATAAAGTTTGTTTGGTATATGTAGAAAAAACTAGTTAGCTACAGTTACAGCTCTTCTGTTTTTAGAAATAACACTTTCTTCACTTCCAAAGTAAACTGGATGTTCTTTGCCATAAGATACTGTTTTAATTCTTGAGGTTTCTACACCACCTGAAACTAAATAATTTTTAGCAGCAGTAGCTCTTTTATCACCTAAAGCGATGTTATATTCTCTAGTTCCTTTTTCGTCGCAATGTCCTTCAACGGTAATTTTAACTGAAGCGTCGCTTTTTAACCACAAAGCTTGAGTATCAAGAATTTTTTTAGCATCAGAAGAAAGCTCTGCTGAATCATAAGTAAAAAATACACGATCTTGCACTTCAACTTCTGATTCTTCTTCTGCAGCTGCTTTATTTAACTCTTCAGCTTGCCCAGCATTTTCAATTGGTTGATAAGCTTGATCTTTTGTTGTATCTTCGATTGCAAAATTGTCTTTCTCAGCTTCATTTTTGTTGATAGTATTTTTTTTGAATACAGATCCGCAAGAAGTTAGCGAAAAAATAGAAACTAAAATTAGTAATTTTTTGAACATATGACCTCAGTTATTGGTTTGAAAAATTGTCGAATATCACTATGTAAATATGAATGATTATGATGTGGAAAAATTTAATGTTTAGTTATCTAATGTCAAGAAATGAGAGTTGATTTAAAATAAATGTAATAAAATCTTGCAACAACTCATCAATATTGGTATTATGTTGGTCAATGTATAAGAATTAATAAAATTAATTTAGGCAATATGTCACAGCAAAAAGGTGTTTTTTCAGACGGAATAAATTATATTAAAGAGACGGCCTTAGCTACCTTGGCCTCTTCAGATCCTAAGAAAACCAATAAGTATCAGCAGTTTTCTGAAGATGCTATGCGTAGTGCATTAGAGGGTTTTAAGCGCCATCAAAATCCTAATGATGCTAAGCAGGCGGAGTTGATTGAAAAATGGAAATATAAAATAGAGAGCGGTCAGCTTCTTGATGAATATATGTGTAGCATGATGATAAATGATCTTGGTACCCTTATTGGTGGTGAAGGTGGTAAGAAATATAAAGAAGATGCTAATAAACTTGTTTCAGATTTGAATGGAGAGATTAAAAAAGTTGGTATAAAAGATGAAGAGATTTGGAAATATCAGCTTTTGCAAGTATTCGCGATAATGACTCCTTTAGGTGCTTTTTCAATTGCGGGGCAAGTATTTAACTGGCTTGATCCACTTTTGGATATTTTCGGTCCAATTCTTGGTGAAGGCGGTATTGCGCAAGGAATTGCTGATGCTTCAACTAGTAAACAATTAGGTCCATTTGGTAAATTTGCTGAGTTGATAAGATTTGATGATGCTGTGAAAACTGTTTTAACAAAAACTCCAATATTGAGTGATGTTATTGAAGTTGCTAGTGCTATTACTACTAGTGAGAATGTGCAGCTTTTGGGTGCAGAGGTTTCTCCAGCATTAACTGGGTCAGAGTTGTTGATAATAGGCATTGCAGGCGCTGCCGTAATTTTAAATGCTGGTGATGAATTAGATCATCATAATAACAAAAAGAATTTAGATACAAAAATAGTGTCAGCACTTAAGAAATTGGATTCAATTATTCCAAAACCCTCAGCAACAAAAGCTCTATCAGCGCCACAAGTTCCAGTATTAGAATCTTTGGAACAAAAAAGTGCTTCTTTAGAAGATTTACAAAAGTCACTTCCTAAGCCAGCTCCAGCACCAAGTCCTACGCAAACAAAAGGAGAACCTCTGATAGACTATACAAAGGGGCCTGATAATATTATTAATAGCTCAAGAGGTAAGGGGATAAGTGTGCATTCATGAACAATTCTGCAGAATTTTATATTACCAACAATCAAGATTTGGAACTTGTTTTAAACCTTATTCAACAAGCAAAATCAGTAGCAATTGACACTGAATTCACGCGGGAAAAAACCTATTACCCAATTTTGTCTTTGATTCAAATTGCGGTAAAAGATAAAGATCAGAAAAAATCATTCATCGTTGATTGCCTTGCTGATATTGATTTGCAGCCATTATTTGAAATAATTTCTGATAAAAAAATTACCAAAATTCTACATTCATCTTTGCAAGATTTGCAAATTTTTCATTATAAATCAAAAATGCACCCAGTTTCCATATCTGATACGCAAATTATGGCGAATTTTTGTGGGCTTGGTTTTAATGTAGGATATTCAGCTTTGGTTGAAAATTTTTTTCAAAAAGAAATAGATAAAAGCCAACAAAGAAGCGATTGGCAAAAAAGACCTTTAGCTGAAAAACAAATTGAATATGCTTTATCAGATGTATTTTATTTGGAAGAAATTCAAGAAAAATTACTTAAAATTTTGGAAGAAAAAGGTCGCAAAGAATGGTATTTGGAAGAGGTAAAAAACTTTACTACAAATACCATAATTCAGTTAGATGAAAATTTATTTAAGAATTTTGTTTTTAAAAGAAAAACTAAGGCGCAAATTGCTAAAATTAAGAAGTTGATTTTATGGCGTGAATCTTGGGCGAAGAAGTTAGATTTGCCGCGTCAGCATTTTATTAGAGATAATGTCATTGAAAAAATTGTTATTTTTAATGATTTAGATTTAAACTTTGACAAATTTATGATTGACGAAATAAAAGAAATTCTTAATCAAAATCATTCGCCTGAAGAATTTAATGACAACTCTGAAGAAAAAAGTTTTTTTATGACAGAGCAGCAAAAGGAAATTTATAAAAAAGCAAAAATAATGACTGCCAAAATTGCTTTTAAAGAGAATTTTAAAGAGCAATTTTTGATTACTAGTTCTGCTTTAAAAAGCTTAATTTGTGGTCATAAAAAGGTTGATCAATTATTGTGTAGTTGGCGATACCAACTTTTTGGTGAAAATTTAAAACAATTAATTTCTAAGTGATGAAAACAAAAATTATTGTAGCAAATTGGAAAATGAATCATGCTTTTGATGAGGCTGATAAATGGCTGGAAAGCTTTACCAAGAATTACGCTGAGAAAAAAAATGAGTTGAAGGATTGTCAAATTGTATTATGTCCTTCAGTTTTTATGATTGATTATGTGGATAGTGAATTGATGGATGGTGGATTTAAGAAGCTTGATTCTATTTTAAAAGATCAAAAAAAAGATATTTCTGAATTTTCTGAAGAAGAATTAACTAGCATTATTTTAAGTGAAAGGCCTGTAAAACTTGGTGCGCAAGATTGTCATTATGAAGTTTCTGGTTCTTTCACGGGCGATGTTAGCGCAGATTCACTGAAAAAAATTGGTTGTGAATATGTGATTTTAGGTCATAGCGAAAGAAGAGTGGGGCATTTTGAGTCTAATGAAATTGTAGCGAAAAAAGTAAAAACTGCTTTAGAGAAAGATTTAATTCCAATTATTTGTGTTGGCGAAAGTAAAGAAACTCGCGACTTGAATAAGCATTTAGAATTTGTTTACAAACAGATTATGAATTCAGTTCCTAAAGATGTGAAATTCAAGAAATTGATAATTGCCTATGAGCCAATTTGGTCAATTGGTACGGGAGTTACGCCAAGTTTAGAGCAAATTAAAGAAATTGCGAAATTGATAAAAAAGATTTTTAATGAAAAGTTTAACAATATTGCTGAAGAATATTTTATGCTTTATGGCGGTTCTGTAACTGCACAAAATTCTCAAGAAATTTTTTCTGTTGCTGGTGTTAATGGGCTTTTAGTTGGTAAGGTTAGCCTTGATGCTGAAGAGTTTTTTGAGATTTGTGCTTTTGCAGCTTAGTTATTTTGCAAGGCTTTGTGATCTGAGTGTGTGATATCTACCGCCCCTAACCACTCCTTATCAAGGAGGGGAATACTTTTAGCCCCCTATCCTTGATAAGGATGGAATGCTTTTAGTTCCCCTCCTTGATAAGGAGGGGTTAGGGGCGGTAGATATGCAAACTAGGTGTTAACTAATTTTTAAATTAATTTATGACAGAAAATTTTCGTATTGAAAGTGATTCATTTGGTGAAATTAAAGTTCCTGCTGACGCTTATTACGCAGCTCAAACTCAAAGATCGCTCCAAAATTTTCCAATTTGCAGTGATAATCCAGGGCATAAAATGCCTAAAGAAGTTGTGCGTGCGATGCTTTTAATTAAAAAGGCGGCAGCTCTTACCAATAAAGATTTGATGGCTGTTGACCCATCTTCTGACGAGTTCAAAAAATTCTCTCCAGAATTAGCGGATAAAATTGTTGAAGCTGTTGATATTATTTTAGCTAAATTTGATTGGTTTTATGAAAATCATTTTCCTTTGGTAATTTGGCAAACTGGCTCTGGCACTCAAACTAACATGAATGTTAATGAAGTTATTGCTGGAGTTGCTAATGAAAAAGTTACTGGCACAAAAGGTGGAAAATCTCCAGTTCACCCTAATGATCATGTGAATTTAGGGCAAAGTTCAAATGATACTTTTCCAACGGCGATGAATGTTGCAACTGTGCTTTTGGCATATGAAAAACTTTTACCAACTTTGGTAAGATTTGCTAATGAACTTGGTAAAAAAGAAGCAGAATTTTCTGATATTGTGAAGATTGGCAGAACCCATACGCAAGATGCAACTCCAGTAACTTTAGGACAAGAATTTTCAGCTTATAAAGTACAAATTCAAACTGCGGCGGTTTTTGCTTCGCAATCACTTTCTTATGTAGTGCATTTGGCGCAAGGTGGAACGGCGGTTGGAACTGGATTAAATTGTCATCCAAAATTTGCCGAAAAATTTGCTGAGAAAATTACGGAAGTTTCTGGTTTTAAAGATTCTTATAAAAAACTTTTAAATTTGGATCTTGGTCGCACAACTTACTCTGATGGAGTTTGGAAGGTTAAAGATTCTAATTTATTTAAATTGGGCTTGGAACATGGAGATAGTTTTTACACTAATAAAAATAAATTTTTTGCCTTAGCTTGTAATGATGAATTAGTGAACTTTTCTGGCTCGCTTAATAGTTTGGCTGTTTCAGTGATGAAAATTGCTAACGATATTCGTTTCTTAGCTTCTGGCCCGCGTTCTGGTCTTGGTGAAATTTCATTACCAGAAAATGAACCGGGATCTTCAATCATGCCTGGTAAGGTTAACCCAACTCAGTGTGAAGCTTTAACAATGATTTCTTGTCAGGTAATGGGAAATCATTTGGCAGTTACTGTTGGCGGTTCAAATGGACATTTTGAGTTAAATGTTTTTCGTCCAATGATTATTGCTAATATTATTAATTCGGTGAATCTTTTATCTGATGGAATTAACAGTTTTATCGATCAATGTTTAGTTGGAATTGAAGCAAATCGTGAACGCATCACTCAATTACTTGAGCAATCTTTAATGTTAGTTACCGCACTAAACCCTTATATTGGTTATGATAATGCGGCTAAAATTGCCAAAAAAGCTCATAAAGATGGAACAACTTTAAAGCAGGCTGCACTTGCCTTACAGTTGGTTACAGAAGCACAGTTTGATGAATGGGTTGTGCCACAAAATATGATTTAGTTAAAATGTTTTAAGTGTCATCCTGAACTAAATGAAGAATCTCTTTCAATTTGAGAGATCCTTCACTTCGTTTAAGATGAAAATGAGGTTATTTGGTTATCAATTTAATTAATCTACAAAAAATGTCTAAAATTTTTGATGTTACAATAATTGGCGGAAGCTTCTCTGGAATGTCTGCTGCTCTTGCTTTATCCAATATTTCTGATGATCTCAAAATTGCTGTTATTGAGAAGCAAGATATTGTTAATAATGATAGAAAAAGAGATGGTAGGGCTTATGCAATTTCTGCTTCTTCAATGAAATTCTTTGAAGAAATTGGAATTGCCAAGGAGGTTTTGCAGCATGCAGGGAAAATTTCCGATATTAAAATTACTGATTATAAATCACCTTTTGTCCTTGATTTTCTAAGCTCTGAAACTTCTAAAAATTCTGGAGATTTTGGTTGCATCATTGAAAGTTATATTGTGCATAATGCTCTTAGAAATGAGATGGTTAAACGCAAAAATATTACTCTTTATTGCCCGGACACATATTTAGAAATTGAATTATTAGATAAAAAACATCACGAAGAAGTGGAAGAAGATGCAGCATTGGAATCTGTGGTAGCGGAAGGTCATTCAGCAAATTTATTGCACGGTAAACATTCTCCTAATTTAGGTGCTTTAGTTAAAATAGATGATGGAAGAATATTAGATTCAAAACTTTTACTTGCTTGTGATGGCCGTTTTTCAGATCTTCGCAAGATTTGTCAAATTGATACTCTGCAAAAAAAATATCAGCAAACTGCTATTGTATTTAATATTTCTCACCAAAAACCTCATGAAAATGTGGCTTATGAAAAATTCTTACCTGGTGGGCCTTTAGCAATTTTGCCTATGCAAGATCAACATCAATCTTCAATTGTTTGGATATCTCCAGATAAAGATGCGCAAGCTATTTTAGAATTAGATGAAGCAAATTTTATTCAACAATTAACCAAAAAAATGGAAAATTGTTTGGGCGAAGTGAAGGTTTCTTCTGAAAAATTTTCTTATCCATTAATTTTGGTTGAAGCACAAAAATTTTATCACAAAAAAGTGTTATTGGTTGGCGACGCCGCTGTTGGCTTACATCCAATTGCTGGTCAGGGTTTTAATTTAGCGGTTGTAGGAATTAAAATTTTAGCAGATTTGATTAAAAATAATTTATATTCAGGTCTTAAAATTAACTCTCACACTTTGATTGAGGTTTATAATAAAAAATATGGCTTTGAGGCAAAAAAGATGATTATTGCAACTGATATTTTGAATTCACTTTTTGAAACTAAAAGTGTCTCAGTATCTGTGGTAAGAGACCTTGGTCTTGGTTTAGTTAATAAATTTACTAAATTGAAAAAGATTTTTATTAAAGCCGCAGGAGGATTTTAATTAGTGTTTTTTTACAGAATAACATCAGTTCTAATCTTGCCTTTTTTAGTTCTTTACCTTTTTTTGCGTATTAAAAAAGGCAAAGAAGATAAAAATCGTATTAAAGAAAGATTTGGATTTTCTTCTGTAAAAAGACCGCAAGGAGATGTGGTGTGGATACATGCTGTAAGTGTTGGCGAGACTAACTCATCTTTGATTTTGCTTGATGAAATTCTTAAAACTCACCCTAAAGATACCATTCTTTTTACAACCACAACTCTAACTTCTGCCGCTATTTTATCTGAAAAAATTAAGATTTATAAAAGCAGAGTGATTCACCAATTTTTGCCGATTGATTCTTATTTTGTGGTGAAAAGATTTTTTAATTTTTGGCAGCCAAAAATGGCAATTTTTGTTGAGTCAGAAATTTGGCCAAACCTTATTAATCAAGCAAGAAAGCGAAATATAAAAACAGTTTTAGTTAATGCTAGAATGTCAGAAAATTCATTTAAAAAATGGTTATTTGCTAGAAAAATTGGTTTTAAAATTTTCGATAATTTTGATGTTATTTTTGCTCAAAGCATCATGGATCAACAGCGTTTGAAAAAATTATCTCATCAAGAAATTTTATTTTTTGGAAATCTTAAATCGGAAGCTACAAATCTAACTTTTGATGAGAAAGAGTTGAAAAAAATTCTTGATCAAATTTCTCATGAAGATGCTTCGCATCGTAAGTTCTGGCTTGCCGCCAGCACTCACAAAGGTGAAGAAGAAATTATTATTGCTGCTCATAAAAAATTAAAAAAAGAATTTCCTGATTTATTAACAATTTTAGTACCGCGCCATCCAAATCGAGCTGCCGAAATTAAAGAATTAATGTCAGATATAAAATTTTCTCAAAGAAGCGCTAACGAACAAATTTCACCTCAAACAGAAATTTATTTGGCAGATACTTTAGGTGAATTAGGTCTATTTTATCGTTTAAATAAAATGGCCTTTATTGGTGGTTCTTTTGCGGATGTTGGTGGGCATAATCCTTTTGAAGCTATTAAACTTGGATGTGCAATAATTTCTGGTCGTCATGTTTTTAACTTCAGAGAAATTTACGCGGCTTTGGAAGAAAAAATGGCGTATTTTCTGGTGGAATCGGAAGCTGATTTGGTGTTGGTTGTAAAAAGATTGTTGCTTGATCAGAAGATTGTTAAAGACACTTCAAATAATGCCACGAAAGTTATTGAAAGTGATGGTAAAATTTCTGAGAAGATTGTTAGAAAGATTTTCTAAACTTAAGATAATTGCAAATTTGATAGTACTCGGACCACGTCATACAAAGTTGATCAATTACTTCCGGCAAAACCTTAGGGGGGGGCCTTTTCATGAAACGCCCAAGACGGGTTTATGTTAGCGAAATAATGGGATTGCTCTGATCTGCCTTTTGTATAACCTAGTACATTAGAAACTGAGTATTTTGGTATAAACACTATGTGATATTTATATTCCCCATAGAGTACGTTGTAACTTTTGCGTGTCAGTATTGATCATGTTTTTCTTATTTGTTTAAGCCTTGGGCGGCTTAACAAAGTTAGATCAATACTGACGCATAGGTCAAACCTTGTTTATTCCCCCGTCAGATTCGGTCCTACCCGCTGGACGACAAGGGATGTTTTGAAGCTATTCTGCATGCATTAAACCTTCCACAATATCAAATCTCACAATTAAACACGAAATAGTATCAAAAAAATACACTATTGACATAATATAAAATTTTTATATAATTCCTTTGAAAGATACATCTTTTATTCTAAAGGGAATTTTGACATACATACCTTTTTTAATATATTAACTAAGGATTATATGAAGAGATTGATAAAAATAAGCTTTAAGAAAATTATAGAATTATCTTTATTTGTAACTTATGTTTTGGCGGCTGTTAGATCATCATTCGCAGCTGAAATAGTTATTAATTCCACAGTTTCAACTCAACAACTTTTTACATCATCCAATCAAACTACTACGGTGCGTAGTGACAAAGGCTCTATTACGGTGGGTAGTGACAAAGGCCCTAGACATGTATCAATTATAAATGATTATAGAAATTTCTGGAGTATAGAGATTTCTGGACGAAGCTCACCAACCTCTTCAATTTCATCAACCCTTTCATACACTAATAGTGGCACTATTAATGGAAATATAGATTCAGGTGTTTCCTTACAATATAACGATCTTGATTTCATAAATAATGCCGGATCAATCAATGGAAATATTATGCTAGGAAATCATAGCAATTCCTCTTTCACTCTAAATGGTGGCTCTATCAACGGCAACTTATCAGTCGGAAATGCTTCTCAATTGATTAACCTCAATAGCGGGTCTTTTAATGGCAATATTTCCTTAATTTCTGGATCAACATTAAATCTTGCAGGCTCTGAAATTAATGGCTCTGCAGATAGTAATTCAGCTA